>Ga0210051_1000696_pt1 | contig 32144 bp, 33 predicted proteins | sample CryGey092014_all_FD_185464 | JGI IMG/M metagenome (GOLD analysis project Ga0210051, IMG submission 185464) | Groundwater microbial communities from aquifer - Crystal Geyser CG23_combo_of_CG06-09_8/20/14_all (SPAdes) (version 2) | ecosystem: Environmental > Aquatic > Deep subsurface > Groundwater...
AAGACTGTCTTTAAAGAGGACTGTCTTCTGGTAATCTGCCAAAAAGTTCTTGGAATAACGCTAGTAGTTCGCTTGAAGATTTAGCTTTATTTAGTTGATCTTTATCTACACCAATTTCGGCTAAAAAATTAACAAATCCCTGTTTTAATTCTTCAGATCGAGATAGCACTTCTGCGGTTTCAATGCTAACCAATTTACAGATTACTTCTAATAATTCTGCGCTAATCCTGCTATCACCTAAGTCTTGAGTCAATACTTCAATTATTTCTTGTAAATTATCTGCTTTAATTAATTCTTCAGGAGATAGTCTATTCAAATCTTTATCAATTTTTAACTGATGATTTATTGAATCGGCTTTTTTTTCAACTTCCTGATATAAATCAAATGGTATTCTGGATTCATTTCCTTTGAACCAGGTTGTCGTTTCGTCAACAATGGCAGCAATATCAGGGTGTTGTGAATCTACTACCGACGATGTTGTTGAAAAGACATAATTCAGATTATCTACTTTAATGGGTCTAATTTCATCTATTGCTTTTTTAATATTGTTTAAATCTTCATCTGATACTCCAAAAACCCATATTATTGTTTCGTCAGCTGCTGATGTTGGTTTAAAAAAATATATTTCTGCTTCCGAATTAAACTGCGTTTTCTCGATTATTCCAGCGGCCACTGCGACTCCATACTTTATAACCATATCTCCAAGATCTCGGCCATGAACTGTGTTTGTTTGTTTTAAATTATCAGTATCAGTATAAATAACGGCAAATTTTTTTCCCGCCCTCAAACAGATTCCTAATTGATTGGCCACTTTCCTTCTAACTTCATCTGTCTCCAAAGGCAAACCTGTTAATTCATCTATTGTTAAGCTGCTGTTGTTAATTAAATGACTAAGGGTGTTTTTATATTTAGTTGGAATATCTAATGGAATCTCTAAGTCTCTTAAACCCTTTTCAAAAGGATTAACTTTAGGTAAAAATCGTGTAACTTCACCCATATTTAAGACATTATTATACTATAACTTTACGATTTTCTTCACTCCCCTTATCCCCACTAACACTAAGACCGAGATTGCTAAGAATTCAAAGTAAACTATTAGATTAACCGGTAATACCTTAAAAAGCGAGGCCGTCAGAGGATGACTTAAAATTATAAACTGTAAAATTAAAGGAATGCTAAAACCAAGAACAAAGAACGGCGAAACCAGATGGGCTAGGTTTTGATGAATATGACGGTGGCTTAACCAAAGATCAATAAAAACAAAGGACTGAATTAAGGTTAAGACAGTAAAAGCAGCTGTCTTACCAAGACTTTGAAAAAGAAAATAGGCCGCAATCACTAAAATCGCCCCAATTAGCCCAACCGCACCAATATAAGCCCGGTCTTTTTTCTTTAAAAGAACCATCTCTTTTTCCGGAGAAATATTCATTAAGTGAGGACTTCTCGGAGAAAAAGAAAGCATCAAGGCCGGCAAACCATCGGTGACTAAATTGATATATAGTAGTTGAATTGGATAAAATAAGGTCGGCAGTCCTAAGGTTAAACCAACTAATAACGATAGTGCTTCAGAAACATTACAGGATAATAAATATTTAATAGCATTTTTCAGATTATTGATAATTCCTCTTCCTTCCTCAACCGCGGTGACAATCGAGGCAAAGTTGTCATCAGTAATCACCATATCAGCTGTCTCACGTGCCACATCGGTCCCCACTAGACCCATAGCAATACCTACGTCCGCTTGTTTTAAAGCAATCGCGTCGTTTACTCCATCCCCCGTCACCGCCACTACTTCGCCTAGCTGTTGATATAGCTTGACAATTCGGTGTTTTTGAAAAGGATTGGTTCGGGCGAAGACTTTTACTTTCGGTAAAATTTTTAATAATTCTTTATCAGAATATTCATCAAGTTGGACACCGGTCAATATTTCATCGCCTTCTTTAATCAAGCCCGAAGAAACACCAACCGCCTCGGCTGTTTTTTCATTATCACCGGTAATCATTACCACCTTTATTCCAGCGATTTTGGCTTTTTTTACCGCCTCAATCACCTCAGGCCGGGGCGCATCGTGGATGGCAACGAGACCAAGAAATATCATATCATTAAATTGTTGTATGGTTGCATTGTTATCACGGGTGTCGCAGAGAAGAGGGTTCCCGGCAGCGCGCATCGCCGGTTTTATAGGCGGAGCATTGACGGGAAGGAACTCTGTGACAGGCCCTGCTTTTTTATACGCAAATGCCAAAACCCGCAGTCCTTTTCTCGCCCACTTGGTCACCTGTTTTTCTATTTCCTCTTTTTTTTCCGGCGTTAGTTTCTCTTTTTTTCCTTCAATTAATATTTTGTCACAGATATTAAGAATCGATTCGGGCGCGCCTTTGGAAAATTGATGTACGGGCACGGTCATCGCGCCCTTATTCGGACGAGGAAACCTTGCCCCTACATTTTTGACAACGACTGTCATCATCTTACTCACGCTATCAAATGGTTTTTCGTCAACTATCTGCCAGTTTTTCCTTTCCTCTTCGTAATCCAAACCAATCTGCTTGGCTAAATATAAAAGCGCTCCTTCGGTCGGATCACCCAAGACATCGTATCCCCCATGGTCATGGACAAAAACCAACGACGCCGTGGAACAAAGAATACCGTTTAATAATAAGAGGTTTAAAGCACTGAATTCTAAATTCCAAGTTCCAAACAAATCCGAATTTTCAAATTTTAAACGTTTAGAATTTTGTGTTTTGAATTTGAAATTTGCTTGAGATTTGTGATTTGTAATTTGTGATTTTATAGTATTGTCAACGTATATCTCCTTTACCTGCATCTTATTGGTGGTTAATGTTCCGGTCTTATCAGTGGCAATCAAGGTTATACTGCCTAAGGCCTCTATCGCTGACAATTTTCGCACCACCGCTTTTTTATTAGCCATCGCTTTTGTGCCGATCGCCAAGGTAATCGTCATCACCGCCGGCAGTCCTTCGGGGACAATCGCCACCGCTAAAGAAATCGCGAGAAGAAAAGCGGGAAAATAGGTCGATCCCTGCAATAATGAAACAACAAAAACAATGACTGAAATGATAATTCCGGCGATTCCAATTATTTTTGTTAAATCTTCCAATTTTTTTTGTAAGGGAGTTTTTGTGTCGTCGACAATCGATAGACTTTTGGCAATTTCTCCAAACTTGGTTGCCATACCGGTTTTTATTATTTGAACGTAACCGTGACCTTTGGCAACAATCGTTCCGGAAAAAACTTCGTCATTTTTTTGTTTGATAACGGACAAAGATTCTCCTGTCAAGGCCGCCTCGTTAATTTCAAGACTAATCGTCTCAATCACCTGGGCATCGGCCGGAATCTTTATCCCCTCTTCGATATAAATAACGTCACCGGGGACTAAGTAACGACTATCAATCTCAATTTCGCGATTATCTCGGATGACTCGTATTTTCGTGATGGTTAGTTTTTTAAGAGCGGCAATCGACTCTTCGGCTTTTTTTTCCTGATATAAACCAAATAGACCATTTAAGAACACAATAGAGAAAATTAGAATTCCGTCAACAATCTCTCCAATTAAAAACGATAAACCAGCAGAACCAATTAGAAGAAGCGTTAAAAAGTTATTAAACTGTTCAAAGAATTTTATGAAAATTGACTTTTTCTTTTGCTCTAGAATAACATTCTGACCGTACTGTTTTAGAAATTGATTGGCTTGATGAGATGTTAAACCCTTCATAAAATTAATTTAAAGTCCAAAGTACAAAATACAAAATTACAATTCAAAATTGAAAATTTTTTATTTTAAACTTTTAATATTTATTATAAAATAACTTCTTATGTTAAGTAAACCGTATTCTTCTGTTATCGTCACTGGTTCAATTGGTTATGACGAAATTATGGACTTCCCCGGCAAGTTTGTTGATTACTTTCATCCGGAAAGACTGCATCAAATTAATGTTTCTTTCGTTGTCGATCGGCTAGAAAGACAATTAGGAGGAATCGCCGTAAACATCGCATACAACATCTCTTTTTTAACAACAAAAAAAATTACGATATTAGGAGCTGTTGGAAAAGATGGTGGTCAAATTTTAAACTTTTTAAAAAAACGCTCAATTAATGTTTCTGGAATTATTAAAGATAATCGACTTTATTCTTCTTGTGGTACGGTTTTTACTGATAGAAATGATAATCAAATATGGGGGTATTATTATGGAGCGGCTATCAGAGCAAAAGAAATTAAACTTTCGCTATCTGTCAATCAAAACTCGATTTTGGTTATCGGTGCCAATCATCAAAATGCTTTTCTCAATTTTCAAAAGCAAGCGATTGACCAAAAAATTGATTATCTATATGATCCCGGGATGGGAATCAGTGTCATCCCGAAAAATAAGTTAATTGATGGGATAATGAACTGTCGTTGGCTCATCGGTAATGACTATGAGATTGCTAACATTTTAAGGATTACCAAATTAAAGAAAGAGTTGCTCTTTAAAAAAAAGATTGCGATTATTACCACCCTTGGAGAAAAAGGAGTAAGGTATGAAGAAAAATATCAAAAATCAAAGATCAAACATAAAAAACACATATTGAAAATCAAAAATAAAAAGAAATTTAAAACCGAAATTAACAAGGGAATAAAAATAATAACAATACCTTCATATCAGGTTAAAAAAGTTATCGATCCAACTGGCGCGGGCGACGCCTGGCGCGGTGGCTTCGTTGGCGGACTGCTTGAAAACAAACCGCTTATCGACTGTTTAAAACTTGGCAATGTCATGGCTAGTTTTGCCATTGAAAAATACGGAACAGTCAATCATCGACCGAGTAAAAAAGAGATTGAAAAAAGATTAAAGGCAATATAGAATAACTCAACTTGTTAAGAATTAGGTATTATGTGTTAGGAATTATATAAAGAAAGCGAAGATAACAAATTTGTGCGACTTGGGAGGTGCGCAGGAACGAGCACGCCCATGGAGCTACAAATTTCGTTGTCGAGCGTTTTTATAAGAAATCTCAATACCGTTCCGCTGAGCGGGAGGTATTTTCGCTTTTAAGCGAAGAGTACGGATTTGAACAACATGGCACGCGTGGCTGCCCAGTAAATAATTTGACACCAAGCTGACTAGCTTGCTGCATGTTGTGAAAAGACGTACTCGAGCGAAAAAAATAATATGAACTACGACGTCAAAGACATTAATCTTGCTCCTGAAGGAAAAAAACTGATTGACTGGGCGGAAAAACAGATGCCGGTACTCCGGTTAATTCGGGAAAGGTTCAAAAAAGAAAAACCATTAAAAGGAGTTAAACTCGGCGCCTGTCTTCACGTCACTTCAGAAACCGCCAACTTAGTCATTACTTTGAAAGCCGGCGGCGCGGAAGTTTTTTTATCTGCCTCCAATCCCCTCTCGACCAACGACTTCGTTGCTGCTTCGTTGGTAAAGGATTATCAAATTCCCACCTTTGCCATCAAAGGTGAAGATACTAAGAGTTATTATAAACACTTAAACTCTGTTCTCGACTATCAACCAAACTTCACCATGGACGACGGCGCCGATCTAGTCAGCCTGCTTCATGGTAAAAGGAAGAAACAAATTTCTTCAGTAGTTTGTTCTAATGAGGAAACAACTACCGGCGTCATTCGCCTGCGGGCAATGGAAAAAGCCCGGGCGTTAAAAATTCCTGTAATTGCCGTCAATGACAACCTAACTAAACATCTATTTGATAACCGTTATGGTACCGGCCAGTCGACTATTGATGGAATTTTGCGGGCGACTAACATCTTGCTTGCCGGAAAAAATTTTATCATCTGCGGTTACGGCTGGTGTGGTCGTGGACTGGCGATGCGTGCCCGCGGCATGGGCGCCAAGGTTATTATTTGTGAAATTGATCCAGTGAAAGCCCTCGAGGCCCATATGGATGGTTATTCAGTAATGGAACTTGAGACGGCGATCAAAACTGCCGACATTGCCGTAACTACAACTGGTGATAAACACGTGATTGACAAAAAACATTTTTTGAAGGCCAAAGACGGAATTATTTTAGCTAACTCCGGCCATTTTGATATTGAGATTAACTTGGCGGTTTTGAAAAAAATGGCCAAAAAAATAACTAAAGTTCGACCAATGGTGGAAGAATACGAGATAAAAATCCAAAATCCAAAATCCAAAATCCAAATAAAAAAAATCTATATATTGGCTGAGGGAAGGCTGGTTAACTTATCAGCGGCTGACGGTCATCCGGCTTCAGTGATGGACATGAGTTTTGCCGGCCAGGCTTTGGCGGCCGAGTGGGGTTGGGAAAACAAAGAAAAATTAGAAAAGAAAGTCTATTCTCTACCTTTAAAAATTGATCAACAAATCGCCCGACTTAAGCTACGAAGTGAAGCAATCACCATTGACTCTTTAACTATTGAACAAAAAAGATATCTGGGTTCGTGGAAGGAAGGAACCTAGGATAAAATCCAAAATCCAAAATTCAAATCAAGTTCAAAGTTCAATCCCGATTAAATCGGGATGATTTGACATTTGTACTTTGGATTTTTGATTTAATTTTGTATAGGCTTCTTCCATCATCTCGATTATCTGATTAATAATTTCTTCCGCCTCCTGGAAACTGATCGCTTTAAGATTGTGGGGATAATAATGAAAAATTTGGTTACGGCCGATCTTCCAGGCCTGCCAGATTTTCTCCGCCAGCTCTTGGTTGGTTTTCTCGGTAATTTTTTTATAGAGCGATCGCTCTCCCAAGCGGCTAATCAAATTAGGTGACATCAGTTTTCCTAACCTTAGATGGTCGGAGATATAGTCTAAATGGGAAATAAAACTGTTATCACGAAACAGTTGTTTTAGAAATCCTTCAAAGGCTTTGGCAAATGGAAAAACTAAAAATGAATAATCTTTAAAATGATAAGCATTATCTTTAATAATGTCATTCATTAGATACTGGCCCTCCAAAATTAAGTCTTTTTGGTTTTGAGAAAGATACTGCCAAAACTCGAAATTACGGTCTTGCATATTGATAAATGTTATAATATTTATAATAATTATAACAATTAAAGTAAATCTTTGAAAAAAATATTTCAGTTAATCAATAAAAATCTGTCAACAATTGGTTTATTTAATTTTATAAAGAAGGAACCAACCCTTAAGCTCCTACCAATTATTACCATTTCCAGAGAAAAAGGTTCGGGAGGTCGAATAATTGCCTACCGAGTAGCAAAAAAACTCGGAAAAAAATGGCGAGTTTATCACAAGGATATAGTTGACAGAATCGCCGAACAAACTAACTTAGAAAAGGCCTTAATCAACGAAATTGACGAAAATAGAATTTCTTTAGTTCAGGAATTACTGGGTGATTTTTTCGGCAACCGTTATCCGAGTTTGAGTCGATACTATAAAAATTTAGTCAAGGTTCTTACTACGATCGGTCAACGCGGTTATGCCGTCATTGTTGGTCGAGGGGCTGAATATCTCCTTATCCACGCTCTTAAAGTCAGAATTATCTGTGAGATGCAACAAAGAATCAAATGGGAAATGGAGTTTGAAAACCTGTCGAGAACAGAGGCGGTTCGAAGAATTCAAGCTTCTGATGAAAATCGTCTTAACTTTATTCAAACTCTTTATAAGCATGACGTCACTAAAGCTCACCATTATGACCTGGTCGTTCGTACTGGGCCCGATCTTTCGATTGAAGATGCGGCTGAGTTGATTGTGAAAGCGGCAAAGAGAAGATTTAGTGTTTAACCGTTTATACTAAAAAAACCCAGGTTTGTTATTTGTTTTTTCAGTATCCACCCATCTAATCCGCTTTTTCGCCCTGTCGGGCTGCAAACCGGAGTAAGATGGGTATAACTGTTTTTAGTAGTTATTAAGACTTCTCCAAATCGATCTTCATCGCTGGGCTCATTGTAGACTTTATGTAAGCTGATAAAATGTGGGCTTTACCAACCGACTGTAAAAACTTTTCCGCGTTTTCCTCCAAGGCTTTGTCCTCAAGGGATAGCTTGCCGATCATTTGGTGGATTAAGGGAAACTTCGGCTCGGTCTTCCAACGAAGAAGACCTTTTTGAAATTTTTTAGCCACTTCCTCTGGCTTCGCTGAAATCGTCCCGGCCTTGGGATTAGGCATTAAACCTTTTGGTCCTAATACTTTAGCTAAATGAGCTAGTTTCGACATATAGGAAGGATGAGTAATCAAAATATCAAAATCCATTTTGCCTTTTTCAATCTCAATCAGAAGTTTATCATCAACGACCTTTACTCTAAAAGTTTTTCCGGTGGCGTGAGGTAGCTCGGTTTCTCCTCTTAAACCAACCTTGTCAACATTAAGATGCAGTTCGACCGACTCATCAAACTGGCTGTACTTTATCTTTTTTAAAAGTTTTAAGGCCTCGTTTATTAGATATTTTTTATTCTTATCAACCGCTTTTTTAGCCTTTTGATATTTTTCTCCCCGTTTTCTCTCCTTCTTTAGTTTCTTAGTTTCTACTATTTTCTTCGTTTCTGTTTTCTCTTCAATTAACTTCTTCGCCTTTTCCATCTTGGCGATGTCTTCTTCTTTAACCCTAATCTCAGTCATCCGCTGTCCTCCTTTTAACCCTTGGGCGCGAATTTTCTTTTGGCTCGCCGGAGTTTTAGCGAAGGCGGCTTGGCCACGGGCTTTTTTCTGATAAGCTTTTTCTTTTCGCTCTTTTTTCTGTTTCTCCTCAACGTTTTCGAGACCGAGGATACGAGTTCTTATTTTACCCATATTATTTTAAGTTAAAAGTTTAAAACGCAAAGTTCAAAATTGCAATTTAAAATTAAAAATTGTTAGGTTTTTTTTGTTTTTCTAACTTTTAACTTTGAACTTTTAATTTTCTATATCGATCCCCATGCTTCTTGCTGTCCCAGCGACGATTTTTTTAGCCGCTTCCAAATCATTAGCGTTCAAGTCGGCCATTTTTTCTTTGGCAATCTCTTCAATCTGAACTTTGGATAATTTACCGACTTTTTCCGTATTTGGTTTGCCTGATCCTTTTGCCAAACCGAGTTTTTTCTTAATTAAGGCTGCCACTGGCGGCAACTTGGTGATAAAAGTAAATGATCTATCTTCGAAAACGGTAATAACGGCCGGAATTACCTGACCTTTCATCTTGGCTGTCCGAGCGTTGTATTCCTTAATAAAGTCCATAATGGGAACGCCGTGCTGACCCAAAGCCGGTCCAACCGGCGGCGCCGGAGTCGCTTCACCTGCGGGTAGATTTAATTTAATCTGGGTTTTAATTTTTTTAGTCATATTTAAAATAAAATCCAAATGACAAAATCCAAATTTCAAATCAAGTTCAAAGTTCAATCCCGATTAAATCGGGATGATTTGTCATTTGAACTTTGGATTTTGGATTTAAATTATAGCTTAGTAACTTGTAAAAAGTCCAGCTCCATCGGTGTATCACGGTCAAAAATCGACACCAACACTCTTATCTTTCCTTTTTCTTCATCAACCGCCTCAACCGTTCCTAAAAAGTCGGCAAACGGCCCTTCAATAATTTTTATTGCCTCGCCAATGATGAATTTTGTTTTAAACTTCGGCTGCTCTTGAGCAACAAACTTCATTATTGCCGTTACTTCTTTCTCTGAAATCGGCGTCGGCTTAAGCCCGGCGCCGACAAAACCGGTCACTCCCTCGGTGGTGCGAACCACTAGCCATGAATCATCGTCCAAGATCATCTTGATTAAAACATAACCGGGAAAGACCTTTTCTGTTTGTTTTGTTTTTTTACCGCGTTTAACGACAATAACTTCGCGCACCGGGATAACGATATCAAAAATCTTGTCGTCGACGCCGAGGCTTTTAACTCGCTGTTCTAGCGCCTGTTTGACTTTATTTTCATAGCTGGTTTGGACGTGGATAACGTACCATTTGGCAACAGATTGTGTAGAAACTTCAGATTTTACAGCTTTAGTTTGTTCCTTAACAATTTGGTTGGTATCCATAATAAAAAATCCAAATGACAAAATCCAAATTTCAAATCAAGTTCAAAGTTCAATCCCGATTAAATCGGGATGATTTGTCATTTGAACTTTGGATTTTGGATTTTATCTAAACTTTGTCAATGTATCTAGTCCTTTCACTAACAAAATGTCTATTATACCGATGTACAGACCGATTATCAAGGAAACAGCGATGACGACGATTGTTAAACGAGTTGTTTCATTTTTAGTCGGCCAGCTGACTTTTTTTAGCTCTTCGACGATGCCGCTGGCAAAACCCGGGCTGCGAAAAATCTTTTGTTCCATTGATTGATTATAATGATTATAATGGTTATAAGATTATAACATAAACCATCTATGCCACAAGAGATTACCCATTCATTTATCCTTATTATTACTATCGCTTTGTCTTTTATTGTCCCAAGGACTAATCTGGCGAAGTACGATTTACAAATCGCCGCTTTCCTTTTTATCGTCTTTTTTATCTCTAAAAAAATTTTTGCGCCAAGCTCTTCTCGATCGCGTCTTATCGAGTCGGTCGTTTTCAGTCTGGTCATTCTACTTATCATTAATACTACCGGCAGCATCAACTCGCCTTTTTTCTTTTTAATCTATTTTCTTTTGTTTTCCTTAGCCCTTTTACTTGAGCCTATTATTTCGTTCACCTCAACCATTGCTTTGATTATTTTTTTTCTTCTTACCTTACCGGCCGACCAAGGACTAAAACAACTGGTGCCAATTATTTCGCTGGCGTTCTTGACTCCTTTTGCTATGTTCATGGGACAAGAATATTTACAAAGTGAAAAATTAAAAGTTAAAAGCGAAGAATTGCAAGAAGAAACATTTTTATTTTTATCTTTAATGCTAAAAAATCATCTGAAGAATATTAAAAAGGCGGTGGAAAACTTTATTGGCGATCATCAGCTGTCAGAAATTAGAAAACATGCTCAAAAGATGGAAAAGCTAATCGAAGAGTTTGAAAAAACAAATTAAAAATTAAAAGTTCAAAGTGAAAAATTACAATTTAAAATTAAAAATTGTTAGGTTTTTTTTTGTTTTTCTAACTTTTAACTTTTCATTTTTAACTTTGAACTTGAGCCAGGCACTGGCGATTGAGATGAACTCTTCCCAATATCGTATCCAGATGAGCAATGTCAATATTGGCGCCGCCAGCCAACTACAGTCCGATAACGGCAATCTGCTCTCCGACACACTCGGTCAGACGGCCGCCGGCCAGTTTAGCTCTGACGGCTATATCCTCAAGGCTGGATTCCAATATATTCATTCGATTGTCCCGTTTTCTTTTGCCATTTCGAATATTAATATTAATTTTGGAGAGGTCACGCCCGGACTACCGTTAACCGCTACCACCGACCTGACCGTTTCTTTTGGCGGTGGTGGAGAGTATCAGGTAACGGTTAACGAACTGGGAAAATTAAAAACAGCTGTCGGTAACAACTATATTAACGATACTTGCTGTGACCTCGGCTGCAGCGACCCGGGAAAATGCACTGAAACTGCCGCCGCAGTCTGGAATTTAAACACCACCACCGGTTTTGGCTATAAAATGTCCGGGGAGGATATTCCCACCACCTTTACCACCTGTGGTCCAACCTGCTATCGTCCTTTTCCCGATACCAGTATTCCCGAAGACCCAGCCATCATTATGAGTAGTCCTAATGTCACCGTCGACCTGAGTTCAAAACCAAAAGACATTTATCACCAGTCGACTATGACCTTAAAACTAAACATTAGCGACATCCAGCCAGCCGGCACCTATCAAACGGTTTTAAATTTTATGGCAACACCATCATATTAATGAAAGTTCAAAGTTCAAAGTTCAAAGTTCAAAGTTACAGTTTAAAATTCAAAGTTTTTAAGTTATTTTTTGTTTTATTAATTTTTAACTTTTCACTTTTAACTTTTCACTTGAGCGAAGCGAATGCTCAGCAGGTTTCTTTAGCAATTTCTCCCCCTCTACTTGAACTGGTGATTAAACCTGGTAAGTCGGTCTTGATTGCCTATAAATTAGAGAATCGAGCCGACCCGCTGATCGCCTCGGCCAAAGTACTCCCTTTTCGACCCCAAGGTAACTTAGGTAATATCAAAATTGAAAAAGAGTTTGAGGGACCAATCCGCTTTAACCTGGATAACTCGGAAATCAAATTTGAGCAGCCTTTTTTTATGAAAAGCGGTGATGTCCTCCAGTTACTTGTCCGTATCCGTGTCCCTGAAGGTAGTCCAGAAGGCGACTACTACTATACTCTTTTAACCGAAACTCAACCACCACCTTCGGTGGCCGGCAGTAGTGCCGGTCGGGCTAAAGCAACCATTGGCAGCAATATTTTAATCACGGTCAGCGACAGCGGCCGGATCGACGTCAAAGGCAAAATTGCCCTTTTCGACGTCTTGGCCAAATTAAAACTAAAAATCCTTGGCCGGGTCTTTAATTTTTTTGAAAGCAGTGACAAAATTCCCGTCGTCCTCGTCGTTGGCAATCAAGGCAATAATCTCATCAAACCACAGGGGTCAATTAATCTTCGCGGTAACTTCGGCGAGCAAGCCAATTACCAAATAATTTCCCAAAATATTTTAAGCAATTCGGAGAGGTTAACGCTGGCGACGCCCTCGGCCGAACTCAACTGTCAGGACAAAAAACCGTCAGACTACTGTAAACAACCGGTTAGCCTTCTGCTTTCAGGTTTTTTTATCGGCCACTATACCTTATCGGCCAACGTCAGTTTTGGACAGAGCACACCTAATCTTTACGCCTCAACTTCATTTATTGCCTTACCGCTAAAGTTAATTTTTGGTATTGTTATTGCTCTATTTATCGGCCTTCTCATTGTTAAAAAATTTACGAAAACCGACGAAGATTGAAGCTCTTCGAGGAATTTTCCTTGCTCCCAGCCTCTAAGTCATCACTTTTGTAGCATATAGTCCGTTGACAAACATTAGGTTATAAAGTTATAAAGTTTTTAAAGTTTATAAAGTGATTGATTTATATCAAATCCGCTTGATTAATATGTGAAGAATACGGATTTTTTTATCGGCCACTTGCGTCGTTGAGATCGTGCAAGTCACCCAACTTTTTCGCATTGGCAGGCTTGGCCCCGTAGCGAATGCTACTGGGGTATAAAAAAAGACGTATTTGAACATGTTAATTTTTTAAGAGGATTTGATATTATCTATGGAATATTTAATGGATTTGATAAAACCCGTTGTCAAAAAGGTTTGGAAAAAATACCGGATTGAGGTTTTTCTTATTATCATTTCCCTGCTGATAACAATTATTTCCCTGGCTGTCTTTTTCAAAAATAGTATCGATGCCAACAACGCTGAAAAAGAAACCGATCTGACAATGATCAAAAACAATCAGGAAAATCTTATGCGCTCACCTGAGCAGTTTGTGGAGATCGCCGGCGCTGTCGAAAAACCAGACGTCTACCCCATCCATTCAGGCATGCGGCTAAAGGATGTTATAAAAATGGCCGGTGGTCTGTCGAGCGAGGCCGACCAACAGTTTTTCTCCAGAAACTATAATCTTTCACGCCTTGTCCTCGACCAAGAAAAGATATATGTTCCTTCGATAACTGATATTAATGCCGGGTTTTTCACGGAAAATACACGAACGTTAGACTATAACCAACCTCAATTTATACAACAATCAAGCCCCAACCTTAAGGATGATGCGTCCAGTTCTGAGATGATTAATATCAACACTGCTACATTGGAACAACTTGATGAACTACCCGGCGTCGGTCAGGTAACGGCAGAAAAAATAATCCGCGGCCGGCCTTATAACTCAATTAATGAACTGCCAACAAAAAAAATAGTTAACCAAAGCGTATTTGATAAGATCAAAGACCTGATCATTCCTTAAATTTTAACTGAAAATTAACCCATGCCCACTCCAGCCATCTTTACTTCGATTATTAATTCCTATCTGCCAGAGCCACACGCTTCTCTCTTAAACGGTATTATCTTCGGTGTCTCCTTAAAGACAACCAAAGTTTTCTATAACCAACTAAAAATCGTCGGCCTTCTCCATTTAGTCGTTCTTTCCGGCACAAACATCACTCTTTTAGCCGCCGTAATCAGTTCAATTTCTCAATTTCTTGGCAAACAATTATCTATCTTGCTAACGATACTAATCATCATTTTGTTTACAATTTTTGTTGGTCCACAAGCCCCAATTATCAGAGCCGCCTTTATGGGAATATTAACGCTCGTGGCGATATTAGCTGAGAGAAAAAACTATGTTTTATACGGTCTATTTTTGTCGTTAATCTTTGTCTGTTTATTTTGGCCGCAGTGGTTAAAGACTGTTTCTTTATGGTTGTCTTATGGGGCAACGTTAGGGATTATCCTTTTTGGTCAAACTTCCTCAAAGAATGAACTTTGGAGAGAAGTAAAAATTTCATTAGCTGCCCAGGTATTTACTACGCCGATTATTTTCTTTTATTTCAAACAAATCTCTTTAATCGCTCTCCTTTCTAATCTTTTAATTGTTGAGTTGATTGCTCCTTTAACTATCCTTGGTTTCTTAACGGCAGTTTTGGGAAAGATTAATTATTTTTTAGGATTGATACCGTCGTATATCTGTTACGGGTTATTAACCTATATGGTTTGGGTTATCGAAACGTTATCAAAAATTCCGTGGGTGTTTATTCAATTTTGAAATGTTAAAACAACGTAAACAAATCAGGTTACGCAAATATGATTATTCGAAATCTGGATATTATTATGTCACCGTTTGCACACAGAATCGGGAATGCATATTTGGGAATATTGTTATCAATATTGTAGGGGCGCGGCGTAACGCGCCCAAAATAATGAAATTGAACGAATATGGATTAATTGTTAACAATGTTTTGGAATCGTTATCAAAACACCACCCTGTTGAATTGGATACATATCAAATAATGCCAAATCATATCCATATGATTGTAATCATATTGGATGTATCGGGTCGGTCACGCCCGACCCCTACACATAAATATTCATACAAACCGACGTTGGGATTTATTGTGGGTATATTAAAAACGGAATGTACGTCACAAATCAATAAATTACGAAATACGCCTGGACAAAAATTATTTCAACGCAATTATTATGAACATATTGTCCGAAACGAAATTGAATTATTTAAAATACGCGAATATATAAAAAATAATCCCCTGTTTTGGAATAACGACATTAATTATGCATGATTCACCGGTAAAAACCCGCGATTTGATATTGACATTTCTATTTTCCTTAATAATTCTCGTATGTTTGTTTTTATTAAATTATTTTGATAAAACAACCAAAATTGTCTTTTGCGATGTTGGTCAGGGTGATGCGGCTTATATTAGAATTAAAAATCAAATAGATGTTCTTATTGACGCCGGCCCGGACAATAAAGCTCTCTCCTGCTTGGGAAAATATATGCCGTTTTATGATCGGAAGATCGAACTGGTTATTATTTCTCATCCGCAAAAAGATCATTTTGGCGGACTGGTTTCGATATTGAATCATTATCAGGTTGATAAAATCATCGCCCCGGCGGTGGACAGCTCAAGCCGGTCGTATCGTTTGCTAAAAAATCTTATTTCCGCAAAAAAAATAGTTGTTTCATCTGCCACTGCCGGCGATAAGATAGTTATTAATAATACGCGGCTGGTCTTTTTTTGGCCGTCGGAAAGATTTTTAAAAAGTAATCTGGTTTTTGATCAGCCAAGGAAGATTGGTAATATAATTCTTGGGGCTTCCGGTCTCGACGCTAATTTTTTTTCCCAGATTCTTGCTTATCAAGAAGGGGCGGTTAGTGTGTTGTTTACCGGCGACGCCCCCGGTTCCGTTCTTGACGGGTTGGAGGAAAAAGATAAATCAAAAACCACCATTCTCAAGATTCCCCATCATGGCTCAAAAAATGGATTAACTAAAAACTTTCTTCGCTTAGCAGATCCGGGGTTAGCAGTGATAAGCGTCGGAAAGAATAATTCTTTTGGCCATCCGAGTAAGGAAGTTTTAGAAATACTCCAAGCCCAGAATGTAAAAATTAAACGGACAGACATTGATGGAGACATCATATTTAAAATCCAAAGCTCAAAGTTCAAATGACAAATAAAATTCAAAGCTCAAAATCCCAAAAATATTTTTTATTATTTGGATTTAATTATTTTGGATTTGAATTTGATTTTGGATTTTGTAATTTGGATTTATGAAAGCAGTATGCTTTTTATCTCTTTGAAGATATTCCATCCTTCGAACCCAATCCATTTCTCCCCTACTAGCTCGACCGGCAGTCCGGGATCAAGACGGAGTAAATCAATATAGGCGGAAATGACTTTTTTAAACTTTTCAATTTTATCGGCTGGTTGAGATAGAACGTCGTGCCATTTCTTAAACATCTCCCGATATTTTTTATCAAGGCTTGTTATCTGCCAAACTTTTTCGATGAGTACCCGTCTGTCGCCAAAACTATGATCGGCCTCAAAAGCCTGAATATAGCGCTCTTCTTCTTTTTGGGCGGTTAGGGCTTTTAAGGTGGTTATGATTGGATGAGGCGTAAGCCAAAAAGAGCGATGCCAAGGTCCCAATCCCCAACCCTGCATCTCCCGTCGGAGCCGGTCGCGAATCTCTCGTTTTTTTTCCGGAATTTCATAGGAAATCACTCGCCATTTACCATCCCATTTATCCTTTAGGAATCTGAAAAAAGGGAACTTGAGACAAAGTTCATAAAAACCTTTTTCGGTTAGGCGATAGTCGCTCGATACCGTATTTCTCACTTCCGTGGACGTGCTCCCCCGACGTTCGTCGGGCTGCGCACCTCCCAAGTCGTTCGAAACAGGTATCTTCGCTTCTGCACCGGCAGGCCCCATCTTTTCAATTAAACCTTCTTTTAGCAGTCCCGAAATTGTTCCTCTAGTTTTTTCATTCAATGAAAAATCAAAGATTTTTTGGAAACGTTCGTCAAATAAAACTGACGTAAGATTAATATCAGAAAGTAAAAATAATCCAAGTAAGATTTTCGTCCGTCTATCTTTAATTGCCATATAATCACAATTTAACAGACGAAAAAAATGTTGTCAAGCGAATTTTGAATACAAACCTTGATTATCTAAAATTCGCGCACCCTCCTAACATCGCTCTTCAACACGTCGAGCGAATAGCGGTGAGTTCAGTGTTGAAGTAAGATGAGGAGGGAAGGGGTAATAAGAGTTCTTCGGGGTCAAGAATAGATCCCACATTTAGATGATTTTAGAGGAGATTAAAGGAAGTATTTCGGCTTGTCTTCTTCTTCTTCTTCTTCTGCATTTACCCCTTGACAAAATAAACAATTATCACTATTGTTATATTTATATAAATATTCATTATTAAAATAAATGCGCAAAAGATTCATTTATAAAACTGCCCTTTTTTTATTCATTTTTTTTCAGGCAAGCTACATTTTTTTAGCTTCACCTAAACCAATCTCTAGCTCTCTAAGTTCAGTCTCAACTACATTATCCAATCCGCGTCTTTCTTATTATGCAAAGGTCAGTGGTACTCATACCGCTGGTGCATCATATATTGCAATCCAAAGTTCAGGTAATCCGGATAACAGCACTGCCCATCTTTTTCCAACCGATACGGTAAATATCGGACCAAACGGAGGTAAGACGGTTGGTTCAATTACTGATTCAACCCACTTTGCTCTCACTTCCGGTATTACGGTCGGAGCAACCGATGGTGACGCTATTTACTCTACTCAATCAGGTACTCTTACAGCCGCCCTGACCCTTACTGGAACAATTCCTGCGGGAGGAGGAGTAATAGTAATTATTCCTGATGCTGCTTCCGGTGCAAACGATGGGGCGCCGGATACATCTGCTTCTTATATTGACAATGGTTTTGATCTTAACGGTATGAATGGGAATAATAACTCATATGTAACCTGTTCGGGTGGAACCGGTGCTTCATGGGGTTGGAAAACCGCCTCTGCCTCTGCCACCGTTACCGGAATTGGTGACTCTTCATATACTGGTCACACTGTAATGTGTAAAAGCGCCAATGCCGTCACCGGAGGAACGATTACCGTTTCTATCGGAACCGGTAAAGGTTTAGTTAACCCGGCACCGCCAACTTCATCGCACACTAAAGGAGTGGTCGATCCATATACTATCACTGTCATGAGCAGAAACGCTGATGACACAGAGATAGAAAATGTTCAAACAAAGGCGGCTCCAATTGAAGGAGTATTGGTTTCGGCCACCGTCGACGAAACATTGGCTTTCAAATTTGAAGGTGTGGCCAGTGCTGCTACTAACTGCGGCACAGGAAACGCCGCCAATGTTACTACCTGTGATGATGGTAGCTGCAGCAGCACCGTTAGTACAAAAATTCCCTGGGGAACCCTTGATACGACGGCCAATGGTGGAGTCGGAAACTTTCGCAACGCCCAGCATAAATTAACCGTGTCAACCAATGCTTCCTCTGGATATTCGGTAACCATTGCTGAAAACGATCAAATGGGCAAAAACGGCAATACCTGTACCGGGACGGCGCCCAGTACCGGCGAATACACGTTTGTTTCGGGTACCTGTATCCGTGACACCGTTTGTGACGGCGGTTGTACTGAGTCAGCTGAAGATGATTGGGAGACAACTACTAATTATGGTTTGGGTATTTCATTAAGCGGAACCGATGCGGTGTTTACATATAATGTGGCGTCGGGCGCCTGTACTGGCACCACCCAGAGCGACTTCTGTGCAAGACAGATAGCCGATGTTACTCAAGGTGCTGAAACCGCCTATTCGATTATGACTAATGCCGGACCGGTCAGCGGTTCTGTCGCTTATGTCTGTTATCGGATTGATGTCCCAGAAACCCAACCGGCAGCCTATTATTATAATATTGTTAAATATAATGTTACGCCGGTATTTTAATTATGAAAAAACACAGATTTATTAAATACGCGCTAATTTGTTTAATAACCTTATTATTAGCAGGTGCCGCTTCAAAAACAACTAAGGCTCAAACGGCCGCTCCTTTGACCGTGGCCCCAGCCAGACAAGTAATAAAGATCGATCCGGGAAAAATCAGTAGTTTTTCTGTCCGTTTCTTTAATGCCGGTGATATTGCCCTAACTGGTTTTGTTAAAGTGGCTGACTTTATTGTTTTAGATAAATCAGGAGTTCCACAATTGATTGAAGACACAAGCAAAATTTCTAGTCGTTTTTCTGCGGCTAACTGGATAACCTTAAGTTCAGAAAGACTAAATATCGCCGCCAGTGATAAAGCAAGCATTTTAGGATCAATCAATATTCCCGTCGACGCCCATCCAGGAGGCAGGTACGTAGCCATTTACTTTGAACCAGATAATCCAATTCCTCAAGCCATTTCTGAAGAAAGAGTCACGGCGGTCAGTCCCCGTCTCGCTTCACTGCTATATATTCGAGTTAATGGACCGGTGGCAGAAAATGCAATTTTATCCAGATTTTTCGCACCATCTTTTTATGAATATGGACCGATTATGGTGACAAGTGAGATTTTAAATCGCGGAGATTACCATATTACTCCACGGGGATATTTGACCCTGACTAATATTTTTGGGAACCCAACCGCACAAGTAGCTTTAAAAGAGCTAAACATATTCCCTGATGTTTCCAGAAGTTACGCCAATTCTTTGGGCAGCAAATGGATGTTGGGAAGATACAAAATCAGCCTGATGAGTTCATATGGAGAAAAAGGGCGGGTTATTGAGTCGGCGGCTTATGTCTGGGTCTTTCCTTGGCGAGTCGCTTTAGCGGTCGTCTTAACCCTCATAATTCTTATACTAATCATCAATAATTTTTACAAAAATGTCGTTGTCAAAGAAAGCGGCCTCGAAGAAGAAATAAAAAAAGAGCAAGAAGAGATTGAAAAACTAAAACAACAACTGCGGAAAAAAGGATAAAATAAGAGAAATCCTAAATTCTAAATCCCCAAGCTCCAAACAAATTATAAATCACAAATTCTAAACAGTTTAATACTTATTATTTAATATTTCGGATTTATTTGTGATTTGTAATTTTGGATTTGGAATTTTTTTAATATATACTTAATTTAATGAAACGGTTTCTTCTTGTCATATTGTTAATGATTATCATTCCCTTTCAGCTTATCTCGTTATACTCTAAAAATAATCAACCAGGAACGGTGGCAGGAATTACCGAACAACAAGAGGTAACCAACAGCGCTTCGATTGGCGAATACCACTTTAGTCTTTTTGGTTATACTTCGCCTCAAGCCGAGGTAACTTTTGAAGGTCAAGGCATCTATGATCAAACCACCGCTGACAACCAAGGATACTTTGTCTTTAAAAACCAATTCTCCCCTTTTTCGCCGCGTGAGGCTTGCTTGAGCGCTAAAGATCAATTGGGACGCCTGTCATCGCCGGTCTGCCTACCGGCATTTCCGACCCAATATGATATCACGATTGGTCCGGTTTTGATTCCACCTACCGTCTCTTTAAATAATCCGCCAACTGGCGGAGCTTACTATCTTAAAGATGAAGTTGTCTTATCAGGTCAAACTATACCAAATACAGACGTGAGCTTAAGTATGTTTACTAAAGAGAGAGATTCTCGCGAATTAAGAGCGGATTCACGCCAATATAAAGAAACTGTTTGTAAAGAAGATGCGAGAAACGCGGATTTTTTATCGCCCACTTGCGTCGATGAGTCGGGGCATATTACCCAACTTTCTCGCATTGGGAGGTATAAAAAATACGCGTTCGAGCATCTTATTCTTAATCTTTTTAACATTATTAAACCCGTAGAAGCTTTTTCTTTCCCCGGTCTAACTACAACAACCGATGCTCAAGGTAATTTTTCCTTTTCTCTCCCCTCAAGCAACCCTGATAAGTTCCACCTCTTCACCCAGGTTTCTTATAACAAAAACCTCTCGCCGGAAAGCATCAAACTAAACCTTCAAATCTATCCTTGGTGGATGATCATTATTAATTTTTTCCTCTTTATCTGGAGTTTAATAAAATCACGTCTGCTTGAAATAAGTATTCTGGCGGAAATTGTAGCTCTAACTTATTATCTAATAAAACATTATTTCCAACCCCACGCTATTACACTCAGAAAACACAACTACTTAATTTTAGAAGAACATGAGATAATAAAGAAAGATAATTAATAACAATCCGCACACTTTATATTTTTTAAAAAGCTCGATAACGAAATTTGTTGCTCCGTGGGCGTGCTCTCCCGACTAAAGTCGGGCTGCGCACCTCCCAAGTCGCATAAATTTGTTATCTTCGTTTTTTAGTTAATATCATAATGTGAAGCACTCCCTGATCTTATGGGACACCACGTGGGGTATCCCACTGTGGCGCTCGGGGCATCAGCCCGTACAGGGTTTCTGAGTGCGAAACCCTGTACCGTCCCGACGTTACGTCGGGGCTGGTTCATGGGTAAAAAGTTCGTAGAATGTGGATTCGAGCTTATGGCACGCGTGGCTGCTAACTTTATAATCTGAAACCAGGCTTACTAGCTTGCTGCATAAGCGAGAAGACACATTTAAGAACTTTTTAAAAGAATATGAAGGGTGCGGATTTTAATTTTTGATATTAATAAAATGATAGGTGGGCTTTCTGTGGTAGTATCTGCCCATCGACCTTAACTTCAAGGAAGTACTCACCTGCTTTACTAGCGGAAACATCGAATATCGCCTTGCCAAAGCTGTCTGTTTGTGGTTGGATTCCCTCGACGGTCAAACTTGGATCTTGTCCGACCACAGTTGACTTTCCCAATACACCTAAACCCTGATTATTAAGGACGAAGACTGTCAATCTTATCTTTTCTCCATTGCCGGCTCTTGCTTGAAGGGGCGTGAAAAATAAATAAGAGTTGTCAATAGAGAAAGAGGCTTGAGAAACACTGGCACGGCCAACGATAAATTTAGCCTCGTAAAGCCAAAAAAAACCGGAAAAGACAATGAAAATAAATAAAATTAGTAAAAGGAAACCGATGTTTTTTTTCATTTTTTTATTAATCTGATAATAGCCAAAATTAAAAATATTGTCAAGCAGGATAACGAAAAATACTATAGATAGTGCTCAAAAAACCCATTAGGCTCAACCTGTGCGGAATGGGGTTAATTAACAATCTCTCCAGAAAAAAAATGAATTTATCAATTCAATGGCCGATCTGCCAGAAAAAGATCTAAAAAAACAAAATTGGAGTTAAAAAATTACTGTCAATAAAAATTATTTAAAAAGAATTTATTTTATTATTACTGCAAAAAGAATAAAAATTAAATAAAAAAAGAAAAAAATTCTTTTCTTCACAATTTTAGCCATGATCCCCTTTTTCTTTAAATACTATATGCAGAAAAGGCTATAGGTTTACTGATATGGTCTGATGTTTAAAGGTTGAAGATAAATTGGTGAGGTTAATTATGTAAATTGAATTAAATTATATTATAAGTATAGATTATGAGTAAATAGTACTCCGCTGTTTTACCTAATTTAACTCGTCTAACTATATCAGAATATATGCTAAATACCTCTTGACAAACTTATTATTATTGTTTTAGGATAAGAGTATATGGACAAACAGTATAATTTCGAGAATCTCCAAGCCTCATTTAAAAACTACCTGATTGCGGGAAAAAAGTTGCAGGCTATTAGCGTCAAAAATTATCTTTCTGATCTGAGACATTTTTTTGGCTGGATCGTTTTAAAGTTAAAAGTTAAAAATTCAAAGTTAAAAATTGAGAGCGATAAAAACTTATCAGAACTTATCGATCAACGCTTTATTGAAGAATATCGGCTTTATCTAACGGAAAACAACCTCCCTCTTAAAACTGTTAATCGAAGATTGTCAACGCTGCGTAAATTTTGTTCTTTCTGTGTAGCTCAAGGATGGATGAAGGAGAACCCGGCTAAACAAATCTCAAATCTAAAATCTAAAATCCAAAATCCAAATATTTTAGATCAGTTTGAAAGCGATTTGCAAAAAGAAAAAATTAATTCTCAAACTATTACTAGTTACCTGAACGATGTTCAGGAATTTTTGTCAATATGAAAAAAGTAGTTTTTAACCCTTCGACTTCGCTCAGGGCAGGCTTTTTACTTTTTACTTTTAACTTAATTTCCAGGGCTTGGCGAGGCCTCAGAAATCTAACTGACCCGGCGATGGAAGGAAGTCCCTATCAGACTCTTTATTATCGGTCTGAGAAAACCAGTAAACCTAGTTGGTCCTATTTTGGCCGACGCTATGGCATACGAGAACAGTCAATATGATAAAAATCTATCAAAAATACCAGGGTTTAGAGCCAGCCAGCCACCCGTTCCCGACCGCTTCGGTCGGAATTAGGTTGGTGTGGCGGGCTGAAAATAAGTTAAAAGTTCAAAGTGCAAAGTTAAAAGTTGCAGTTAAAGTTAAAAATTATGAAAAATAACAAAAAACTGAAGGCAAGAATATACATCGATGGAGCTAATATGTTTTATGCCCAGATAGCTCTTGGCTGGTTCATTGATTTTAAGAAATTAAAAGGTCTCTTTGAAAAAGAATGGGACGTCATTGGAATCAGATACTATACGGGCGTGAAGATAGACGATAAAAAAATCGCTTCTTTTTTAAGATACCTCGATAACATTGGAATTGAACCGGTTACTAAGCCTTTAAAACAAATAAAAAATAAAGGGCAAGTTTTATTTAAGTCAAACTTTGATGTGGAAATGACGATGGATATGCTTCTGGAACGTCCATCTTATGATCTATGTATCCTACTTTCCGGAGATTCAGACTTTCATGCGTTAGTTAAGAAGATAAGAGATTTTGGAAAACAGGTGATGGTTTACTCTACTCGACGAATGATTTCTTGGGAATTGAAACTGGCTGTTAATAAATATTTCTTTTTAGAAGATTTAAAAAATGAAATTAAAAAAACCTCCGCCCGAAGGCGGAGTAGAGTTAAACTACCGAAATAGTAACAGATATAAAATCATTTGTCAATATGAAAAAAGTCTATCAAAAATACCAGGGTTTAGAGCCAGCCAGCACTCCCCGCTTGACCGAAGCGGTCGGAATTAGGTTGGTGTGGCGGGCTGAAAATAAGTTAAAAGTTCAAAGTGCAAAGTTAAAAGTTGCAGTTTAAAGTTAAAAATTATGAAAAATAACAAAAAATCAAAAGCAAGCGTTTATATCGATGGCTCCAACATGTTCTATACCCAAAAACATCTTGGTTGGACTATTGATTGGAAAAAAACAGCAACTTTATTAAAGAAAAAATTCAATGTTTTGGAAATTCGCTATTATACTGGCATAAAAAATCAAGACGACAAAATGAAAAAATATCTCTCCTACCTTAGACGTTTAAACATTAAAACAATTACCAAGCCGTTAAAAATCATCCAAGATCAATCCGGTCGAACAATCTACAAGTCAAACTGTGATATCGAAATCGCTGTCGATATTTTATTAGATACCAATAATTTTGATGTTTTAGTCCTATTCTCAGGTGATTCAGATTTTGTTTATCTTATTAAAACACTGCAAAAACAATTTCAAAAACAAATCCATGTCTTTTCGTCACGACGAACAATTTCTTGGGAGATAAAATTGAGCGCTAATAAATTTTGGTTTTTAGAGGATTTAGGGAAAGAAATAAAACGAAGATAAAAAACCCCCGAGACAAGCTCGGGGTACTGTAAAACAATTTAAATTTAACAAAAAAATTATGATTTGTCAAGAGGTATGACAAAAATCTATCAAAAACACCATAGTTTAGAGCCAGCCAGCACTCCCCGCTTGACCGAAGCGGTCGGAATTAGGTTGGTGTGGCATAAGTATCAGTCGAAAACCGAAGCTGCCTGGTTCGACGACACGTTTGCCTACCGGCAACGGGTGGAACGCCGATCAGATTTCGCTTTTGCGCGAAGAAGAGCGTTTGGGTTTTTTGTAGAAGGCAATATACATCAAAAGAATAATAATCAAAAGAAGCATATACATAAAAGCGGCGTTGTTTGCCATTTTGCTTATATCAATCATAGTTTTTTTGACTGTTCTCTAAAAATTTTAGCAAGTATCAAAGAAAGAATACCGAGAATAAGTCTCAATGTCAAGAAGACTGGATTTTTTACTGATGCAACCTGTGGTTCGATAAAAACCAACGCTAACCAAGCAACCGAAACATTAACAAGAAACTCAGATAAAATCTCTAGCCAAACTGGTGAAAAAGAATACATAGTTTGGTTATCAGTCTATAAAAAAGTCAGTATGGTGTCAATATGATAAAAATCTATAAAAAATATACAAACCGCGGAATAACGCGGAAGGGTTTGTTGTTCGTTGTTCGATGCCTGAAGCCCGAAACCCGTATCGAAACCGGTTAATCGTTAAAAGTTGTTCGTAAAAAAACAAAATATATGAACGAAAAGCCAAAAATCACTAGCTATAGAGACTTATACGTCTATCAAGAAACTTATAAGGCGGCAATCGTCGTTATAAAACAGGTCTTGCCAAAGTTACCACAAGAAGAACGTTACGACTTAGTTGACCAATTAAGACGTTCAGTAAAAGCTGTTCCCAGATTGATCGCGGAAGGCTTTGGGAAAAAGGATCAAAGAGCTGGTTTTCAGAAATATTTGGATGATGCAATGACGGAAAGCAATGAAACTGTAGTTGGTTTATCTCAATGTCGAGATATTTATTCACCATCCGTTGATAAAAACCTGTGTGATGAATTAATAGATCTCTATGACAAGGCAGGAAGACAACTTTATAAATTAAAAGCCGCCTGGAATCGTTTCAAACGAACCACTAATAACGACAGACGTTAAACGATACGGGCAGCGGGTAACGGGAACCGAATAACGATAAACAATATGGTCAAAATTTACGCTAAAAGTCCGCATCAGTCCGCGCCTATTTCCGCATCAGTCCGCGGTCTACTCTGGCATGCGCTAATAAGGCGTAAAGTCCTGGTTTTTTCGTTTTTGTTTCTTTTGGTCACCCTGCCTATTCTCTACTTGGTTATAAAATACCAATCGCCTATTCAAGCCGCGCAGATTGAGAAAAATATCTCAAGAAGAATGACGGAGGGTTTTCTTTTGAGAGCGTCTTTGAATAAGGGTTGGCAAAGCCAAAAGAAACAACATGATAACAATCAAAGAACCAGCAATATAAAAAAGCAAGAGACCAACATCGGTTTGATTAAACTTCATAATTTTATCCTCCTAACTAACGAAACGGCTAACAACCAACAAAGAACGCTCATTACTATCCCAAATAGTATCACGGGCATTGATGGTCTGTCAAGTGATGAAATAAAGATTGGTACGACGAAGGAACCAAAAAACAAAGTGCCTACATTGATGAAAATATCAGCCAATTTATCTACTTGGCCAGCCGAAAGAATGGGAAATTCTGCCATTTTTAACATTAGTAAAGATTATATAAGAATTATTAATTCATTTCAAGAACTAGCATGAAAATAGTCTACAAAAAAAATAAAAATATAACAACTTCTGTGCGGCCGCACTCGAGTTGTAATGTAGTGGAAATGATTTGGGGGGCGATTGTAAAACGCAAAGTCCTGGTTTTTTCGTTTTTGTTTCTTTTGGTCACCCTGCCTATTCTCTACTTGGTTATAAAATACCAATCGCCTATTCAAGCGGCGTGGTTTGACGACACCTTTGCTTACCGTCAGACAGTCGCTATCACCAACGCCGGCACGGCCCAGACTGATTTCCAGGTCGCCATTACCCTCAACACTTCGGCTTTAATCACCGCCGGCAAGATGCAGAGTGACTGCGATGATATCCGTATCACAGATATAAATGGAAAAATTTTACCACATTGGATTGAAGAAAGTAATCCCGGCTGTAATCAAACAACAACCAAAATCTGGACTAAAGCACCTTCAATTACTACTTCCGGCGCAACTGTCTATCTTTATTATGGTAATCCTTCTGCTTTAAATGTTGAAAACCCAACCCAAGTTTTTGTCTTTTATGATAATTTCTCAAGTGATCTTTCTCGTTGGACTATACCTGCTGGTTGTGTTAGTGCGATCACCTCTGGAGTCCTTCAAATTACAGCTAGCGCGGGTGGCTGCGATGCAACGCCAATGTATATCACCAGCCTTACTCAATCTGATGTTTCCGGGTATGCAATGGACTTTAGAGGAAAGTTTTCTTCTGGAGGAAATGGAAGATTACAAACATATCAAAGATACCGTTCAATCAATACTCACATGGCCCGTTTTTGGATTTCTGGAACCGTAACATACTATCAAGAGGCTACCCCAGGCTTTGGAACCAATACCAACGTAGGTAATAGCAACATGTCTGCTGATACCTGGTATAACTTGTCAGCAAAGGTTGCTGGAACAAATAATACCTGGATCGTTAATGGAACTACTATTGGATCAAATGTCACCACCGCTGCCACTCTACTTACCCAAACTGATCTAACAGTAGGGTTGGGACAATACGGAACAACTGTCCAATACGACAATGTTCGTGTTCGTAAATCAGCTGCCACAGAGCCCTCGGTTGGCTCGCCGACTAACGAAGAAAAATCAGCCGGGCCAGTGGCGTATTGGAAGTTTGACGAGGGGTATGGAACAAGCACTAACGACAGTACCTCCAACGCTAACACTGGTACACTTGGGGCAGGAACAGCGTCTTACAGACCTACCTGGCAATCTGAAGATCAGTGTATTAGTGGTAAATGTTTGTATTTCGATGGCACGGATGATTACATTACCTCTGCAAATTCCATAGCCATCGGAACTAGTGATTTTACCGTACAAGCATGGGTCAAAAGTCAAGATACATCGGCTAAAGCCATCATTGGTACAGTATCAGGTGGTGGGCAAACTGGGTTTTTACTCTATACAAATTACAGCGGTTCCACTGCCTATTTTGCTACCTGGGGTGGCGCAAATCCTTCAGTCAGCGCCATTACTCAAACCAATAACGACGGTAAATGGCATCATATTGTTGGCGTTAGAAGCGGAACGACTCTATCAATTTATATTGACGGGAAACTTGATAATAGTACTACTGCCACAGTCGTGGATCTGGGTAGTAGTAGTATAGCCCCAAGGATCGGAGCCATGAGAATCAATCCACCTAGTGATACTCAACATCCATTCAAGGGCTTCGTTGACGACGTAAAAATCTATCCCTACGCCCGGACGGCTGCGCAGGTAAAAACCGACTTCGCCAAGGCTTCGTCGGTCAAGGGCACGGCCGCAAGTCTTGGCTCAAGTTCAAAAAACAGCGATGCGTTTTCAAATGGCCTCGTCGGGTATTGGAAGATGGATGAGGCGGCTGCTAATTCCTGCACTGGCGGAGTAAATGATTCCTGTGATTCATCGGGAAATGGCAATGATGGCGCGTGGAATGGGGATGCAACAAGTACGGCGGGAAAGTTTGGGAATGGAGTTACGTTTGACGGAACTGGGGATTATATCAATGCCGGAAATAGTTCAACGCTTACCAGTAACACAACTTGGACTGCCTCAGTCTGGGTAAATCCCACCAGTGTTAGTGGATATCACGCAGTTATTGGAGGAGGATATACAGCTACTAACGCGACTGTTTATATTAGAGACGGAAAAGTTGGTGTCTTTACAAATGGCGACTACCTTACTACTGACACAATATCTACAAGTACCTGGTCCCACATTACTGTAACAGAAGATGGTACCTCGCTTAGAATTTATATTAATGACGCTTTAAGCAGAACTTTTACTAATACCTTTTCCTTCGGCCCTGGTACAGTAAATATGACTATAGGTATCAACCCGCATACTCTCAATACCGAAGGCTTTGTAGGTAAGATCGACGACGTCCGCATCTACAACCGCGCACTTTCTGGAAAGGAAGTCCGGGATCTTTACGCCTTCGCCCCCGGGCCGGTGGGATATTGGAATATGGATGAAGGGGCTGGAACAAATCTAAACGACCGCTCCGGAAACGGGTTAACCAGTTCTTCATTCGGTGGATCACCTACTTGGTCTAATGGTAAATTTGGTAAAGCTTTGAGTTTCGATGGTGTTGACGATCGAGTGCTTATTCCTGACAACGCCTTGCTAGATATGGGTTACAAGGATTTTTCAATTTCAGCTTGGGCCAAAATTTCTACCGATACTAATAACTACGGAGATATTGCCGGCAAAGGTAGTAGTGGGTGGAATGGCGCTTATACCTATGGCTTAGTTAATAATAATACTTGCGTATATGGCTATATGACTCGTAATGGTACGGGTGATCGTATTCTAACTTCCTGTTACACCTATGTACCGGACACTTGGTATCACTATTCTGTAGTCTTTGATCGTGATGGCAATATGACTTTGTATGTTAATGGTAATGCTTCTTCGTCGGTTAGTATTAATAGCTACGTAAGCGAAAATTTTGATAATAGTGGTAGCGTACAAATTGGAGAATATGGTGGTTGGTATATGAAGGGTGCTGTTGACGACGTCCGGATTTACAACTACGCCCGTACATCAAAACAAATCGTCGAGGATATGAATGCGGGACACCCGGCGCCCGGAAGCCCGGTCGGAAGCCAGGTTGGGTATTGGAAGATGGATGAGGGGTATGGAACTACAAATGCTGTTCACGACTCAAGCATTCAAAACAATAATGGAACTTGGGAAGGAACTGGAACTTCTCATTGGTCAAATGCCGGAAAATTTGGAAAAGCAGGAAGCTTTAATGGATCAGACGATGACATCAATTTTGGCGATCCCACTAATGGTAGCCTTGATGTTGGTTCAGGTAGTCATACAATTTCCTTTTGGGTAAAAAGAAATAATGCTAATAGTCATGCTATAGTTAGTAAACGATCCGGAGGCGTAGGATATGAGATATATCTAACCCATAGTAATACAATAAATTACTTCCATGGAGATACGACGGGTTTCGACAATGTTCTTAGTGTGGCTCATTCAGCTCTGGCAGCAAATACTTGGACCTATGTAGCTGCTGTCTACAATTCAATCGACGCTAAAGTTTATTACTATGTGAACGGCGTTAAATTTGACTCTGATACAATTTCTTATACTGGATCACTTGACAACGCAGGTAATTTATATCTAGGTCGTGAGATTAATCCTTCCGCTAATCGCTTAAATGGTGTAATCGACGAAGTCAAGATCTACAACTCCGCCCTGACTGAAGATGAAATAAAACTTGACTACAATCACGGCTCAGCGATGGTGCTCGGGAAGATTTCCACGGATTCTGACGGCTCAACGCCGTCGGATGCGGATTCCCGCGGATACTGTATTCCCGGAGATACAGCAAGTTGTAATTCACCTGTGGCCGAGTGGAAGTTTGATGAAGGAACTGGAAACAATATTTATGATGTTAGCGGCAATGGTTACAGTGGAACCTGGAACGGATCCAGTAATCATTGGATAACCGGCAAGTTTGGCAAAGCCGGCAACTTCCTAACCGCTAATAGTGATTATGTTAATCTCGGTACAACAGCATCCCTAACCCCCACGTCCTTAGTTACCGCTGAAGTTTGGGTTTATCTTACACGTTTCCCAACCCAAGCATCAGAAAGAATGGGAATATTAGGAAGAAACTATCGTCATCCTTGGCAGATTGGGTTGTGGGAAAGTGGCCAAATATACTGGGGATACACCATGTCTAATGGAACAGATTTTGATTATGTAGCAATCGGGTCTCCTCTCACTTTAAACCGTTGGAACTTTATTGCCATTACCCACAATGTTAGTACCGGACAAATTACCGCCCAAATTAATGGCGTAAAATCGTCTTCTACAGCTACATATACTGGAACACTCGAAACTCCATCTAGTACTGCAACAATTGGTTCATCTGGAACTGGTGCCCAATATTTTGAAGGCAAAATCGATCAAGCGAGAATTTTTAATTATGTTCGCACCCCTGCTCAAGTTGCCTATGATTACAACCGCGGCGGGCCGGTTGGCTGGTGGAAGATGGATGAGTGTCAAGGAGTCGTGGCACACGACTCCGCAGCCGCGCTGAGCGGGGCAGGGAATGACGGAACACTAACTATTGGGGCTACCGGAAGCCAAACTTCTCCTGGAACTTGTACGGACGGATTTTCAACCAGCGCCTGGTATAACGGACGGACGGGAAAATATAACAGCAGTTTGAATTTTGACGGAACGGATGATCAAGCAACTGTTTCATCTCCCTCTAATTTACCAAGTGGAGCAAGTGCCTTTACAAGTTCCGTTTGGATTAGACCTTCTAACAATGGAAACAATCTGTATATTCTAAAATGGGGGGTTTCGGCGTCCGGTACTATGAATGCTCTCATCTGGTATGGCGCAACCAGTAGCGTTTCTCAAGCATTTTATGCAAATGATTTAGGAACAGCAGCTAACTCAGTATTGGTTAATACATGGACTCATGTGGTTGCCACCTATGACGGTACTACCAGAAAGATTTATCTAAATGGGAATTTGAGCATCTCGGATACCCCTACTGCGCCAAATGTTACTGCCAATCAATCTCTTTACTTTGGTAGTGTAGGAGGCGGTGCTTATTTTCCCGGTCAAATCGACGACGTCCGCATCTATAACTACGCGCTCACTGCTAATCAGGTAAAAACAGTTTATAACAATGGATCTGTAAATTTTGGACCAAGTACGGGGAGTCCGTAATACATATGAATACAAATAAAAATCGTCAATCAATCAGATTAAAAAATTATGATTATTCCCAATCAGGATTATATTTTGTCACCATTTGCACCCAAAACAGGGAATGTTTATTTGGAAATATTATTAATGGAAAAATGAAATTAAACGCCGCGGGGAAAATTATCGAATCCGTTTTTAAATCATTACCAAAACGGTTCCCGATCGTATTGGATGAATTCCAAATGATGCCCAATCATGTTCATATGATATTGGTTATCCAACCACACACAACATACGGATCGAATAATGGGCGCGATGACCGCGCCCCTACATTGGGAAAAATAATCGCATATTTTAAATACGAATCCACCAAACAAATCAATAATATTGTAGGGGCGGGGATCATCCCGCCCGATACGATTCATAAAATATTTCAACGCAATTATTACGAACATATAATACGAAACGAAAATGATCTAAATAAAATTCGAAAATATATTATTAAAAACCCAAATATGTGGGATCGGGATAGGAATAATCCTAAAAATCTAT
>Ga0210051_1000699_pt1 | contig 32124 bp, 26 predicted proteins | sample CryGey092014_all_FD_185464 | JGI IMG/M metagenome (GOLD analysis project Ga0210051, IMG submission 185464) | Groundwater microbial communities from aquifer - Crystal Geyser CG23_combo_of_CG06-09_8/20/14_all (SPAdes) (version 2) | ecosystem: Environmental > Aquatic > Deep subsurface > Groundwater...
TGGCCGCTTTTCTTCTCCACGACAGTCTTTTTCCCGCCGCCTGTGAAAATATAATTATCTTTCATTGACGGTGCGGCATCCAAACAATCACAGAGCTTTCTCAAAGATACGGTATCGCTTGTAGGCTTTGCCGGAGAGCATATCCGCCGCGCGCATCATCATCACATTGTCCTCCAGCACCCATGAGAACTCGCATTCCTGATAGCCTTTACTTAGCGCCTCCTTAAGAGAGCGGAAATATAAAAGGCTCTCTATGCCCAGATGGTGATAACGCTTTTTTACGCCCATTGTGAGAACGCGGATACTTTTTATTTTTTTGAAATAATAAAAGAACCTGATCGCCTCAAGCGGTGTCAGGCGGCCCCTGATTTTTTTAAGCGCCTCGTTGATATCAGGCAGTGTCATTATGAAGCCCGCCGGATCACTGCCGTAAAAAGCTATCTGCAAAAGCCCGGGGTCCACAATGCTCTCGAGTTTGCCGGCCATATAAAAGATCTCGTCGTCGCTGAAAGGGACAAATCCCCAGTTTTTTTCCCATGCTGAATTGTATATGTCCATAATGATCTTCACCTCATTCTCAAGATCATCTTTGTTGATGGGCCTGACGCTGATGGAGGGATTTCTTTTCAGCACTCTCCCGGCGATGGCGCCGAGGCGTTTCGCGGGCACGCTTTCGGCATCCGTTACAAAAGCGATGAGGTCTTTGGCCTTGTAAAAGCCCGCGGATGAGATGAGGTCCGCGTAGTATCGGGGATTGTAGGGCATCATTATCTTCGGCGGTTCATCATATCCTTCCACAAGAAGGCCGCACTCGTCGTTTGTGGACGGATTCACCGGGCCTCTCGCAATTGTCATGCCGCGGGAACGGAGAAACGAAAGCGCCGCGTCAAAAAGAAGCCGCGAGGCGGCGGCATCTTCAACGCATTCAAAAAAACCGAAAAATCCGCATTTCTCGCCGTGAAAGCGGTTGTGATTATTATTTATGACCGCGGCGATGCGGCCCCGCGTTTGTCCGTCCGGGGCTCTAACCGTAAAAAGCGCCCTTTCGGAGTGCTTCCAGAAAGGATTCTTTTCAGAAAACATCTCCCGCATTTCTGAGATGAGAGGCGGCACCCAGTCGGGATCTTTTTTGTATAAAGCGTACGGGAACTCTATGAAACGCTTTAAGTCAGCGGGCGTTTCAACCTGCGCCAGTTCCATAGATTTTTCATCCATCTGTTCATAGCGTTCCACATTTTTGTCATCCGGCGGGCTTTATACGGCGCTTTTTCGCCGGGACCTTTCCTGATTATGCCCAGCTCTTCGCCGGCTTCCTGAAAAGCCGCGCAGGCCTCTTCAACATGCCTTTTCGTGTGAGAAGCCATCATGCTCACCCTTATGAGCGCGCGGCCCGGAGGCACGGCCGGCGACACCACGGGCGTGACGAAAACACCCTTGTCAAAAAGGCTTTTCCACATCCTGAAAGCGGTCATGTCATCCCCTATGACAACGGGTATGATAGGCGTTGTCGTCAAGCCGGTGTCAAATCCTATTTTTTTAAGGCTGTCCCTCATGTATGCAGCGGTCCTAATGAGCCTCGCTATTCTTTTTTTATCTTTTTTGACTATTTCAAGAGCTCGGATAACCGAAGCCACATTGGCCGGAGACGGAGCCGCGGAAAAAATCAGCGCCCGGGCGTGATGCTTTATGTAATGAATGACATCTTCATCGCCCGCTATGAAACCTCCGGTGGAGGCGAAAGATTTTGAGAATGTACCCATTATGAGATCCACCTCACCGGTCAAACCGAAATGATCACAGGTGCCCCGTCCGGCGCGGCCGAGAACGCCCACGCCGTGAGCGTCGTCCACCATGAACCTGGCCCCGTACTTTTTCGCTATCGGTACCATCCTGTCCAGAGGGGCGACATCGCCTTCCATGGAAAAAACGCCGTCAACAACAACGAGTTTGCCCGCATCTTCGGGAAGGCTCTTGAGCACATGTTCAAAATCCGCGAGATCGTTGTGTTTGAATCTCACGAGCGTGCCGGCCGACAGACGGCAGCCGTCAAGAATTGAGGCGTGATCAAATTTATCGGCTATGATGTAATCTTTTTTTCCCACTAGCGCCGAAATCACTCCGAGATTGACCTGCATGCCGGTGGTGAAAATGACAACCGCCGGTTTTCCCAGATATTCGGCGAGCTCTCTTTCCAGTTGCCTATGCATATCAAGCGTGCCGTTGAGAAAACGGCTTCCCACGCATCCCGTGCCGTATTTCTGAGTCGCCATAATGGCGGCGTTCTTCAGTCGCTGATCGGTCGCAAGACCCAGATAATTGTTGGAGCCCATCATAATCATCCTGCGGCCTTCGCATGTCACAACAGCGTTCTGTCCGGATTCCACTGTGTGGAAATAAGGATACAGTCCCGCCTTCTGCACCTCGCGGGCTATGGTGAAATTTTTAACCTTATCAAAAAGTTCCATATTATGTCTCCTCCGTCATTGTCCTGCCACAGCACCCGTGTAAATTAAACAATAAACAAATTTTTTCGTCAAGAATTATCAAAGCCATCCGTTGTCCTCATACCATTTCAATGTGAGGGCCGCGCCTCTTTTCAGACCATAGCTCGGATGAAAATCCAGTTCACCCAGCATACGCTCCGCGTTTACGATCCAGTGCCCCGCGAGGAGCTCTCTCACCTTCTGGGGATTGAGCAGAGCGGTTTTGCGGGTGAAAAAACCCAACAGTGCGCAGGCTTCGCCCGCTATTTTCAAAAAAGAAGAAGGCACGCGCACCAGGCGGCATTTTTTGCCGGCGAATTCGGCGATGGCCTCGACAAAGCTCTCCTGCGTCTGCGCCTCGGGGTGCGCGAGGAAAAAAGTCTCGTTCACGCGCGGAGAGAAAAGCGCTTTTTCTATGCCCGCGCAGACATCTTTCACATTGATAAAATTCATATGCCTTTCGCCCGTCGGAATAAAGGCCAAGCCCCTTTTGACCATTTTGAAAATGACGAAAAGATCTCTGTCGCCGGGGCCGTAAACGGCCGCCGGCCTCAGTATGATATACGGCAAACCGGATTCCCGTACCATCCGCTCGGCGATTGCTTTGCTTTTGCCGTAGTCCGACACGGGCCGGGGCTCATCGCCTTCCAGAGCAGGCTTGTCAAGCGCGGCGGGGCCTGACACCGCCTGAGACGAAATAAATATGAATTTTTTCAGTGTTTTCAGTTTCTTGGCTTTTTCAAGAAGAGCCGCCGTGCCGGCCGTGTTCACCTCATAATACGCTTTTGACGAAGCACGCACGACAGCGGCGTTGTGAATTATGACATCGGCTTCGGGCAGTTCCGGAAGCTCTTCCCTTATATCGCCGTAAACAGGGAAAACGTTACCGTTTTTTATGCTCTCAAACTTCTCCCGGCTCCTGACAAGGCAGAACAACTCATGTTTTTGAAGATGAGAAACAAGATTTTTGCCTATGAAACCCGTAGCTCCCGTTAAAAATATTTTCATTAGTTACAGATTACTGCCCGGACGGTATCCGTCAATAAATTTCATTCTTCTGTGAGAACGAGATTGTCTCTGTTTATCACTTCCGCGCAGGATGCGCGACCCAGCACTTTGCTGATTCCGCTGCTCTGGCAGCCCTGTATCTTCCTCACCTCGGAATCCGAATAATTCACAATACCCCGCGCGAAAATTTTCGTTCCATGCGCGATGTTCACCGTGTCACCCTCGGCAAAAACCCCGTCGGTTCCGGTGATGCCTGCGGCGAGCAGGCTCCGGCCGTTTTTAACTATGGCCTTATAGGCGCCCGCGTCAACGCTTATGGAAGAACAACAGGCGCTGGCAAAAGCTATCCATCTCTTGCGGTTCCTGATCTTAGCCGACGGCAGAATCAGGGTGCCGGGGTTTTTCCCGTCAAAGAGAATCTTCCGGAGCACTCCGCGCTTTTTCCCCGAAGCTATCGTCAACCGGCAGCCGGAAAGCCCCGTTATCTTAGCGGCTAGGAGCTTGCTCCTCATGCCGCCTGTTCCGAATTCCGAGGCGCCGCCGGCGCTCTGTAAAACCGCCTCATCTATATTTTTCAGTTCGTCAACAAGTTTGCCGTTCACATAAAGCCCGTCAACATTTGTGAGTATAACGAGATCGCGGGCATCTATGTGGCTTGCGGCAAGAGCCGACAGCCTGTCATTATCGCCGAATTTCAGTTCGTCAACGGTAACAGAATCATTCTCGTTTATCACTGGCACGATTCCCTCGTCCAGTATTTTCAGGAGCGCCCTCCTGAGATTCAGATATTTTTTTCTGTCGGAAAAATCATCCGCCGAGCAGAGCACCTGCGCGGCGTTGAGACCTTTTTTGGAAAGAGCCTTCATCCACATGTCCATCAGAAGAGGCTGTCCGACAGAGGCCAGCATCTGGGCCCCGGAAATATCTTTAGGCCGTTTACGGCCCAGCTTTATCATCCCGCAGCCCACAGCGCCGGAAGAAACGACAAGTATCCGGAAGCCGTTCTTTTGCAGGAATGCGATCTCCCCGGCGACAGCGCTGATGACAGATGCGCTGATACCGCCGTCAACGCTCAACAAACCCGTGCCCAGTTTCACAACAGCTCTTTTTAACATAACACCTCTCTTATGTGCTCCACAAGGCCCTTGACCCCTGTCCCTTCGAGAGCCGAAATCCCGAAATGCTTTCCGCTGAAATCACTGTAAGCGAGCTCGGCACCGCAGGTGTCTATTTTGTTCAGGGCTATCACAAAAGGTTTTTCCAGAAGAAAAGGGTTATACTGCTTTATCTCATCCAGTAGTATTTTAAAATCCGCGTAGGGATCCCCCGGTGAGCTGAAGCCCTGCACATCCAGTACGAAGAGAAGCACCTTGACCCTTTCAAGATGAGCGAGAAATTCAAAGCCCAGGCCTTTGCCCGCGTGAGCCCCCTCTACGATTCCCGGAAGATCCGCAAAACTGATTTTGCCCGTAGGTGTCTCTAACACACCGAGATTGGGTTTCAGGGTGGTGAAAGGATAAGCCGCGACACGCGGCCGCGCGTTTGAAATACGGCCCAGAAGTGTGGACTTGCCGGCGTTAGGGAAACCCACCAGGCCCACATCCGCTATAAGTTTGAACTTGAGCAGAAGATCCCAGCCCTCTCCGGGAGTGCCTTTTTCAAAACGGCGCGGCGTTTGGTTGACGGAGCTTTTGAAAAAATCATTTCCGCGTCCGCCCTTGCCGCCCCGGGCCGCGCAGACACTGTCGCCCTCAAAGACAAGATCGGCTATTATATCGCCGTCTCTGTAAACTTCAGTCCCGCATGGCACCCTGATCAGAAGCGTATCACCGTCCTTTCCCTGTTTTCTGTTACCTTCACCGCCCATGCCGTTCGCGGCTTTGTAATAGGGCCGGAGTTTGAAATCGTAAAGTGTGACAAGATGAGGCGATGCCTCAAGTATGACGCTACCGCCATCGCCGCCGTTACCGCCGTCGGGCCCGCCCTTGGGTATGAATTTTTCTCTTCTGAATGAAACGCAGCCGCTTCCGCCGTCGCCGGCCTTAACCGTTATTTTAGCCCTGTCTGCGAAATGCGATTTCAAAAGGCTGTTTTATTCCACTGAAACTATTTTTTGGCCGGCCCTGCTGTGGAATTTGACTGTGCCCGCGATTTTCGCGTAAATGCTGTCGTCACGGCCGATGCCTACATTAAGACCCGGAACAACTCTTGTCCCGCGCTGGCGGACTATGATGCCGCCGCCTTTAACGGTCTGTCCGCTGGATATCTTGACACCGAGCCTGCGGCCTTCCGAATCTCTTCCGTTTGATGATGAGCCCTGTCCTTTTTTATGCGCCATTTTTATAGCCTCCGTTTACTTAATTTCCAAGTCATTATAGCAAAGAAATCCTAATATAAAAAGGGGGACGTTCATTGACTTATTGACTAACTCTCTCAACCGCCCTCACAACCGCCGACGGCGTACGATTAAAATAATCCGCTATCTCACAAGGCCCGTATCCCTCATTATACAACTTAACAAACAATCCCTGCCTTTTAAGAGCAATATCGCCCTTGCGGCTCTTGCTTTTTAATTTACGCCTTAATTCTTTATTACCGCCTATTATTTGATCTGCCCTTTCTTCCAATGTAACGATACCACGTCGTTCTTTCCGATATCTTTTCACTGATTTTCTGCGATGATCTTTTATACTTTCTTTAGTACCTATATACTGGCTGCTGGATTCAGGATATTCTATAGGATCCCCTATTATCTGCAAATACTTGTCCTCGCCGCTTTGACCTTCAAATCCGGGAACTCGTCTAAACCTATTAAGTCTATTTCCTGCATCCGAGCGGTAACACCTGTCTGTCGTCCAATAATATTTCTCAATATTCTTAACTATGTGCGCCCGGACCGGATTATTGTGAATATAATTGATTAACGCAATTAGATACTTCTCTGTAAGAACCATCTTTGACTTGTATCTACCCTGAAACAGATAGCCAACCCTTCTGTATTTTTTATTAAAATAGCGGCTATATTCACTCTGTACTTTATGAAATATTTTTCCAAGGGTATGTTCCTGACGGAAAATCAGCAAGTGAGCATGATTTGTCATCAAACAGTATGCCCCGACATAACCGTTATATCTATTCAATGCTGTATCAAGTATTTTTAAATACATTTTGTAATCGCTGTCGTCCAAAAAGAGTTTTTGACGGTTTATGCCTCTGGCGATTATGTGATACCAGTTGTTCTCAATATCTATACGCGCCACTCTTGCCATGTTGAATGCTATGAATTATTATGGAGTTAGTCAATAAGTCAATGCACGTCCCTATTTGGTCAGGCGGCTTTGATGTCTTTGATTTCGTAGACGAAGTACTGCTGGCGGTGGCCTATCTTGCGGCGGTAGCCTTTGCGGCGCTTTTTCTTGAATGAAATTACTTTCGGAGCTTTCTGGGCGCCGATGAATTTCAGTTCGACTTTGGCTCCGGACAGAGCGGGTTCGCCTATCAGGACTTTACCGCCCGTTTTCACCAGAAGCACCTTATCAATGCTCGTCAGCCCCTCGTTGTCGAGTTCAACCTTGTCGCCAACGCTAACAAAATACTGTTTGCCGCAACCCTCTATGACCGCGTAATCTTTTATATCGCTCATTTTACGCCCTCTTTGTTTCCGCCAGGCCCGTGCCGGCCGGTATCTTCCTTCCCACTATGATGTTTTCCTTCAGGCCCTCAAAATTATCCTCGGCGCCTTTGATGGCGGATTCCGTGAGCACTCTTGTTGTCTCCTGAAATGACGCCGCGGATATGAACGACTTGCTGTTCAGGGCGGCTTTAGTGATACCCTGCAGAATGGGTTCAAATGAGGCCTTTTTCTTGGAAGCCGCAAGCTTTTCGTTCGCTTCCCGCACTTCCCATTTGCCGACCTGCTCGCCGGGAACAAAAGCTGTATCACCGGGATCCACAATACGCACCATGGAAAGCATCTGTTTCACGATGATCTCTATGTGCTTATCATTCACCTTGACGCCCTGCAGACGGTAAACGCCCTGCACCTCGTCGAGAAGATGTGTCTGTACGCCCTTTTCGCCCTGCACCTTAAGTATGTCATGGGGATCCATGGCTCCGTCGGTGAGCTGGGCGCCGGCCGACACCTCATCGCCGTTATAAACAATGAGATGTTTACCGTGCGGGATCAGGTATTCCTGCGCTTCACCGCCGCGAGAGGGGGTGATCTTCACCATCATCTCGCCTTTTTCCGACTGCATGATCTCAACAATGCCGGAAATCTCGGTGATGACGGCGGCCTTTTTAGGCCTGCGGGCTTCAAAAAGCTCGGTCACACGGGGCAGTCCGCCGGTAATATCCTTGATCTTTGTTATCTCCTGGGGAATCTTGGCCACAATATCGCCCGCCACAACCTTGTCTTTGTTTGAAACGCTGATGTGCGTGTCGGGAGGAAGGGGGAATACGTCTTTTTTGCCGTTATCCCCGATCACTTCCAGCTGCGGCCTGTATTTACTCCTCTGATAAGGTATAACTATACGCTCAAGAAGGCCGGTTTCCTTTGACCTGTCCTCCCTGATAGTAATACCCGAAATTATGTCTTTCCAGCGTATTGTGCCGGAGTGAACAGCGATAAGGGGCATTTCCCTGGGATTCCACTGACCTATCAGCTCGCCCCGGCGCACCTTTCTGCTGTCGTTAAACTGGATCTCAGCCCCGTAAGGGAGGCCGAAGGTCTGGGGGATGACTTTTTTCGGATGCCTGAATATCATTTTCGCGTTTTTGCTTATGACGATGAGCAAGCCCTCTTTATTCTTTATTGTCTGAAGATTCTCAAATTCCACTTTACCGTCTGACGTGGCGCGCAGTTCCGATGTGTCCATGATTCTGCCGGCTATACCACCGATGTGGAAGGTCCTCAGTGTCAGCTGTGTGCCCGGTTCGCCCACACTCTGAGCCGCTATAATGCCGACCGTGCTTCCAATCCTGACCATGTTTCCCGTCGAAAGATCCCTACCGTAGCACTTGGCGCAGCATCCCCGCGGGGCCTGGCATGTGAGAACGGATCTGATTTTCACGGATACAAAACCCGCGTCCTCTATTTTCTTCGCGTCCGCTTCGCTGACGAGCTCTCCTTCTTTTATGAGCACATCATCGGTAACGGGGTTGACAATGTTATTGATGACAACGCGGCCCACTATTCTTTCGGCAAGCGACTCCACAACATTCTGCCCCTCCATGAGGGCGGAAACCGTGATGCCGTTGACAGACTGACAGTCATCCATACACACAACGACATCCTGTCCGACATCCACAAGTTTTCTTGAAAGATAACCGGCTTCCGCGGTTTTGAGAGCCGTGTCCGAAAGACCTTTTCTGCCGCCGTGAGTTGAAATAAAATATTCCGGCACCGTCATGCCTTCCCTGAAATTGGAAACAATCGGGGTTTCAACAACCTCACCGATCTCGCCGGTCACCCTCTTCTGCGGCTTGGCCATAAGGCCCCTCATCGCCACCAGCTGGCGCACCTGCGTGCGCGAACCCCTGGCGCCGGAAGAAGCCATTATGTAAAGCGAGTTGAACCTCGGTTCCCCGACCTTATAAGGTTTTAGCTCCTGCTTGGCCATGTCCTCAAAGACCATATCGGCAAGCGTGTCGCTTGTGTCCTGCCAGAGGGATATTATCCTGTTGTATCTTTCCTGCTTACTCATGATACCGGCCTGATAACTCTTATCAAACCTGATCACTTTTTCCTTTGCTTCGTTGATTATCCTGTCTTTTGCTCCGCACTGAATAAGAGACTCCACCAGAATGGAACTGCCGGAGACGGTGGCGTAATGAAAACCCAGCCTTTTTATCCTATCTAGAAATTGCGCCAGAACATAATTACTGGCCTTGCTGTGTATCGTCATTATCGTGTCGTGGATCTTATTTTTCGTCATCTCCGTGTTGATCTTTGTAATGCCTTCGGGGATGATGTCGTTGAAGACGATGCGTCCGGGAGTGGTATAATCTTTCCAGTCCGAAGGCTTAAGGATCTTGCCGTCGTTGTCTTTTTCCGATATCACATTCAGGCCCGCCACTTTTATTTTAGCGTGCAGACCCACAACATTAAAGCGGAAAGCCCTGATCGCCTCATCGGCGTCCTTGAATATTTTGCCCTCGCCCACCTCACCCGGTTTCACCTTTGTCAGATAGGCGATTCCAAGGACCATGTCCTGGGAGGGGGTGTCAAGCATATTGCCGTTCGCGGGTGAAAAAAAGTTTTTGGTGGACATGAGAAGGGTCATCACTTCCATTCGCGCCTCCGGCGTCAGGGGCAGATGCAAAGCCATCTGGTCTCCGTCAAAGTCCGCGTTGAAGGGTGGACACACGAGGGGGTGGAGCTGCACCGCGTTTCCTTCCACAAGCACCGGGTAGAAAGCCTGTATGCTGAGCCTGTGGAGAGTGGGAGCGCGGTTTATCATAATCGGATACATCTTCATTATCTTTTCCAGGAGATCAAAAACGAGTCCGGGCTGCTCCCGTATCACCCTGTTGGCGTCCTTGATGTGCGAGGCCAGACCCTGCTTGCGCAGCTCTCTTATTATGAACGGCTTGAACAGTTCAACCGCCATATATTTCGGCACACCCACCTGGTCAATATGGAGCTGCGGACCGACGACAATAACGGCGCGGCCCGAAAAATCCACTCTTTTTCCAAGGAGGTTCTGCCTGAAGCGGCCTCTTTTCCCTTTCGTTATATCAGCGAGGGATTTTAGCGCGCGGCCGGACGCCGACACCACGGTTTTGCCGCGTATGCCGTTTTCTATAAGAGCGTCAACAGCCTCCTGAAGGAGCCGTTTTTCATTATTGACGACAACCTCCGGGGCCCTCAGCTCTTTTATGTGCTTGAGCCTGTTGTTCCTGTTTATGATCCTCCGGTACAGATCGTTAAGATCCGACGAGGCAAAGCGCCCGCTTTCAAGCGGCACAAGCGGCCTCAAGCCGGGAGGCATTACCGGCAGCGCCGTCAATATCATTGAATCGGGTTTGTTGCCGGAATAAAAGAAACTTTCCACGATTTTAAGATGCTTATCCATGCGGGATATGCCCACGGATGATTTCTCGGATTTGAGTTTGGATCTGAGTTCTTCCATGCGCTGCTCAACATTCATTTCTTTGAGGAGCTTCCTGACGGCCGGGGCGCCTATGCCGGCTTTAAACCTGAGGCCGTAGAGTTTTCTCAGGCGCGCGTGATCATCTATTGAGAGCAGCTGTTTTAATTTAAGCGGCGTCGCTCCGGGATCCGTCACTATATAATTGGCGTAGTAAATAACCTTTTCAAGATCCGTGATCTTCATTCCCAGCAGCACTCCGATGCGCGAGGGGGTTTTTCTCAAGAACCACACATGAGAAACCGGAACAGCCAGATCTATGTGGCCGAGCCTATGTCGCCTCACCTCTGAATCGGTGACTTCCACACCGCAGCGCTCGCAGACGATGCCCGCGTGTTTACGGAATTTGTATTTACCGCACTGGCACTCGTGATCTTTTGTGGGCCCGAATATGGCCTCGCAGAAAAGCCCGTCCCTCTCAGGCTTGAAAGTCCTGTAGTTTATCGTGTCGCCCTTCTTCACTTCTCCGTAAGACCATTTCTTGATCATCTGGGGAGAGGCCAGAGAAATTTTCAGACTGTCAAAATTCGTGAAATCCAGATTATCTTTTGATTTATTTTTCATTTTTCGCGGCACCTTTATTTTTCGAAAGCTCAATCTTAAAACCCATGGACTGCAGTTCCCTCACAAGCACCTGGAAAGCTTCCGGCGTGGAAGGGGCGGGCATAAACCTGTCTCTCGGCTTCTCATCTTTACCTGGTTCATCTCCTATGATAGTCTCCAGCAGTTTCTGCCGGCTTTTCACATCATCGCTCTTTATGGTCAAAAACTCTCTGAGCAGATTGGCTGCGCCGTATGCCTCTATGGCCCACACCTCCATCTCTCCGAAACGCTGACCGCCAAGCAGGGATTTGCCCCCGACCGGTTGCCTGGTGACCATTGAATAATGGCCTGTGGAACGGGCATGTATCTTATCCTCGGACATATGCACAAGTTTGAGCATATAGGGATATCCCACGCTGACCTTTTCCATCAGCGGGCGTCCGGTACGGCCGTCAAAAAGCGTGAACGCTCCTTCCGAAGGTAAGCCTGCTTTTTTAAGGTTACCGGCCACATCGATCTCAAAAACAGGGCTGTTGAAAGAGGGGCAGATGAACCTGACATTCTGTTTTTTTGCCGAAAAACCGAGCAGTGCCTCAAATATCTGGCCTATGTTCATTCTGGACGGCACACTCAGCGGGCTGATCATCATGTCAACCGGAGTGCCGTCAGGAAGAAAAGGCATATCCTCAACGGGAAGCACGATTGACACAACGCCCTTGTTGCCATGGCGGCCTGCCATTTTATCCCCAATTGATATTTTCCTGCGGGTGGCGATATAGACCTTGACTTTTTTGCTCACGCCGGGCGGCAGATCTGTCGCGCCCTTGGCGTCTTTAACGGCCGTGTCCTTCTCTTTTTTCATCCGCTCAAGCTCAAAGTCATAGAATTTCTGTATATTCGCCGCTAATTTCTTGTGCTGGGCCGATGTAATCTTCTTTTTCTCAAGCTCGTGATCGGCGGATTTGATCTCATCGTTCCTCATGGAGCGGATCTCCGCGGCGAGATCCTTGAATTTTTCCGACACGGCCTTCACCTTTTTTTCTCTCTGAAATTTTGTCAGCTTGGATTTTCTTTCAAAAAGCTCAACGCCTATGACAGTCCCTCTTATACCGGGGGGCACCGTGAGAGACACATCTTTGAAGCGCCGGCCCTTATCACCGAAAATACTCCGCAGGAGCACTTCGTGAGGCACATAGGTCTCCTCTTCGGGAATCACTTTCCCCACAAGGATATCGCCGGGCTCCACATAGGTGCCTTCAACGACTATGCCGTTTGAATCCAGCCGGGCTATCTGGGAGGGGGAAACACCGGGAATGTCCCGCGTTATTTCTTCCGATCTGTCGTCGGCTCCGCCGACGCCCGTGTGCACTTCTGACTCATGGCGCGTGATGTGTATGGATGTGAAAACATCGTCTTTCACCAGCCTTTCACTGACGATGATGGCGTCCTCATAGTTATAGCCTTCCCACGAAAGATAGGCCACGAGGACATTTTTACCCAGGGCCAACAGGCCGTCATCCGTGGCGCAGCCCCTCGTCAGGACCGTGCCTTTTTTCACTTTCTGGCCCACTGTAACCATGGGAGAGTAATTTATACAGGTGTTCTGGTTTGTCCTCAGAAACTTCGTCAGCTCATAAACATCGTACTCGCCGTCTTCCCTTTCTACCGTTATCCTGTCTGACTGCACGCTCACAACCGTTCCGGCATTATCGGCGCAAACAACAGCCAGGCTGTCCACGGCGATGTTCTTTTCCATACCGGTGGCGACAAGAGGAGCCTCGGTGGAAATCAGCGGCACCGCCTGCCTCTGCATGTTCGCTCCCATCAGCGCTCTGTTGGCATCGTCATGTTCTATAAAAGGTATCAGCCCCGCTGACGGGCTGAGGATCTGGTTGGAGGCCACATCCGAATACTCCACTTCTTTGGGAGACGCGAAGATAAACTCACCGCCGCGTCTGGCCATTATGGAATCTTCCGTTATGCGGCTGTCATCATCAATCTTCATCGTGGCCGGGCCTATCGTACAACGCTCTTCCTCATCCGCTGTCATGTATTCAATGCGGCCCGTGACAACGCCCTTCTCCACTTTTTTGTATGGTGTTTCCAGAAGACCGTACTGATTCACACGGGCATACACCGAAGGCGAAACAATGAGCCCGATGTTCTGGCCTTCAGGGGTTTCAATGGGGCAGATTTTCCCGTAATGGGAATTGTGCACATCACGCACCTCAAAACCGGCGCGCTTGCGGTTGAGGCCGCCCGGCCCTATGGCCGAAAGGCGTCTTTTGTGCGTCAGCTCCGACACGGGCGAAGTCTGATCTAAAAACTGCGAAAGCTGGGAGGTGGCGAAGAATTTGTTAATGGTGGTTATAACAGAAGTCGTGTTGACCAGTTCCTGCGGATTCTTCACATCCCGTTTCATATTCATCCTGTCGCGGGAAACTCTGGCAAGATTCGTCAGGCCTATTTTGACCTGGTTCTGCAGCAGCTCACCCACCGATCGGATTCTTCTGTTGCCGAGGTGATCTATGTCGTCCACCTTGCTTTCGAGCTGCTGGTTGAGTGCGATTACATTGTACATTGCGGCCAAAATGTCCTCATAGCAGAGGGTTCTTCTTGAAAGAGCTGGCTCCTTCAAGCCGAGTTTTTCATAAGTCTTGGCGAGCCTGAGGTTGATCTTGTATCTGCCCACGAAGGAAAGGTCATATCGTTTCGTACTCTTGAAAAGAAGCGTTGAAAAAAATTCATTTGCCGTCGCCTCACTGATGAACTCCTGTATCCTCAGTTTTTTGAAGAATTCCACAATCGCCTGTTTCTTTGAGCGCACACTGTCCTTCTTTAGGGTTTCCAGTATGGCCACATTGTCCGCGGCCGAGGCTTTGGTGATAACCGTTATCTTTTTCATGCCCGCGGCTATGGCGAATTGCAGGAGATCGGCATTAATTTCACACCCCGCATAATACAGCACCTTGCCGTCCGCGGAAGGCGGAAGGGTTTTTCCCAGGTATACACTTTCCGGAGTCTCCAGGTCTATTGACCCGACGGGCACCTCTTCCGTTTTATAAAATGTCTCCACGATCCGGTCATTTGTCTCAAGGCCGAGAGCGCGCAGTATGACCGTGGCGGGAAATTTTTTCCTTCTGTCTATGACGACTATCAGCGCGTTGTCGTAATCAAACTCAAATTCCACCCATGCGCCGCGATAGGGGATTATGCCGGCCGTGTATTTCTGACGGCCCAGCTGCGTCACCTCGTGCGCGGCCGCTTCCTCGAATATCACCCCCGGCGAACGGTGGAGTTGGTTGACTATCACCCGGTCATTCCCGTTGATGATGAAATTCCCGCTCTTTGTCATATAAGGAATGTTGCAGAAATTTATTTCCTTTTCAAAGATGTGCGGGACCGCGCCCTGCTCTCTGTATTTTTTAAGACGCAGCGTAACTTTAACGGGTATGGAATAGGTCAGCTCTTTTTTTCTGGCCTCAACTTCAGTCAGGGAGGGCTGCCCTACCGAATAACCGGCATATTCCAGTTCCATCCGGCCGTTTGTCGAGACAATAGGAAAAATATCCTGAAAGGCTCCTTCAAGACCGATGGGTTTCCTTTCCGAGGGAGGAACATCAGCCTGCAAAAAATCCTGATAGGATTTTGTCTGTATATCCAGAAAACGCGTGGTCGAGGCAAAATCCTTACCCTTGACCCGCTCTAATCTTATCTCCCTCATGCTATTTCACAAGTAGCACCGACTTCTTCGAGTTTCGCCTTTATTTCTTCCGCCTTTTCCTTCGGCAGCGCTTCTCCCACTTTTTTGGGGGCGCCGTCAACAACATCTTTCGCTTCTTTGAGTCCCAGAGACATGAGTTCTCTGACAACTTTGATAACCTGAATCTTTTTCTCGCCGGCGGCCTTGAGAATCACATCAAATTCTGTTTTCTCATCGGCCTCGGATGCTCCGCCGCCAGCAACGGCCACGGCCTGGGGCGCCGCCATCTGGGCGCTGACCCCGAATTTTTCTTCAATCGCCTTGACGAGCTCGCTGAGCTCCATGACAGTCATCTTTGAAATACCTTCAATAATCTCATCTTTGCTTATAGCCATCTCTCCCTCCCTTCTACCATATCATCAATTTCTAAAATCTCAGTTTTGCTGTTCTTTTTTACGCGCGTAATCGCTAATGGCGAAGACAACACCGGACAGGAGCATCCTGCACACATTATGAAAAGCGTAAATCGGGCCCTGGGCCGCGCGGGCGAACGACGCTATGAGCGTGTCTCTGTCAGGCAGGGACGCGATGGCGGAAATATCGCCTGCGCTCAGCACCCGGCCGGGCCTTAAAAAACCGCCGCGCACTTTAAAATTCTCATTTTCCTTTGAGAAGTCCCCGAGAGCCTTGCAAACATCGTTAATAGCCGCGTCATCCGTAAAAACAACCGCTGTGGGGCCCCGGACAAAAGAAGCTATGTTCTCCCAATCGTCCTGCATCAGTTTTTTAAAGAGCCTGTTCTTGACGACTTCCGTCACGGCCTGCGCGCGGCTCAGCCGCATACGAAGATTCGTCATGTCCTTGACGGTCATTTTCTGAAACTCGGCAAAAACAAAAGCCTTGTTCTCTTTTACAAACTTGTCTTTATTCTCCAACCATTTTACTTTTTCAGCTCTGAGTTTCATATTATTCCCTCAATTACGCGCTGATGCGCACACCGGGCGACATCGTGGTCGCTATAGAAATTTTTTTAATCACATTGCCCGCGGGGAAAGGCATTTTAGCGGCCCTGACAGATTCCAGGATCGCCTTTATGTTTTCCGCCAGTTTATCGTCGGCAAAAGATATCTTTCCGCAAAGCGCGTGGATGTTGCCGGTGGCATCCACTTTCCATCTGAGAAGCCCCGCCTTATAGTTTTTAACGGCGGCGGCGATTTCCATTGTCACCGTACCGGCCTTGGGCGTGGGCATCAGCCCGCGGGGGCCTATTATTCGCGCCACCTTCGCGACATCCTTCATGCAGTCAGGCGTGGTCAGCAGCACATCAAAATCAATCTTGCCGGCAAGTATTTCAGCGACAATATCTTCGCCGCCCACCTTATCCGCCCCGGCCGCGAGCGCCTCTTCCGCTTTGGCGCCTTTGCTTATCACGGCCACGCGCACATCTTTTCCCGTGCCGGCGGGCAGAGAAACGGAACCTGTGATATTCTGCGGGATCTTTTTCATACCCGTGTTCAGATTGATGTGAATTTCAACGCTTTCGTCAAACTTCGCTTTTTTGAAACTTTTAAGCATTTTCAGGCCGTCCTCAAGAGGATAGGCCTTGCCTTCTACGAGAGTTTTGCGCGATTCTTCATATCTTTTGTTTTTCATAAAACTATTCAGTCCCCTATTTCAATGCCCATGCTGCGGGCCGTGCCTTCCACCATGCGGCAGGCGGATTCCATATTCTCGGTGTTAAGGTCGGGCATTTTTTTCGCCGCTATTTCCCTGACCTGCGCATTGCTGAGCTTTCCCTTCTTCTCCTTATTAGGAACGCCGGAGGCTTTCGCTATGCCGACAGCTTTTTTGATAAGAGAGGATATGGGCGGCACTTTTGTTATAAAGTCGAAACTCCTGTCTTCATAAACGGATATAACCACAGGTATGAGCATTCCTGTCTCTTCCGATTTTGTCGCTTCGTTGAACTGTTTGCAGAATTCCATTATGTTGACCCCGTGCTGTCCCAGAGCCGGGCCCACAGGGGGCGCCGGATTAGCGGCCGCGGCGGGAATCTGAAGTTTGATCTGAGCCTTTAACTTTTTTTTCTTTGCCATTATGTTTTCTCCACTTGGTAGAATTTAAGCTCCACCGGCGTTGATCGGCCGAATATGGACACCATTACCCTTAGCTTTCCCTTGGCCTCATCCACACGATCTATCTCTCCCGAAAAATTGGCGAAAGGCCCGTCCACGATCCGGACATTGTCGTTCTTGGTGAATTGCACCGACGGGCGGGGCTTCTCTTTCGCGGATTCCGTCACCATTTCTTTGAGATATTCCACCTCCTGAGGTTTGACGGTAAAAGGGGTTTTCCCTCCCAGGAAACCGCTCACGCCGCGGATCCCGTTGATAAACCAGAAGGTTTCCTCGTCGAGCACCATCTCTATTATGATATAGCCGGGAAGTATCTTTCTGGGGCGGACTATATTCTTCTTTTTCTTGATGTCCACCACTTTTTCCTCGGGCATTATGACCTGTCTTATCTTGGGTTCAGCGCCCTCTTCGGCATAAGAGGCTATCTTGGCCTCGATCGCCTCAAAGACTCTCTTTTCCGAACCCACAAGGGCCTGCACGACATAAAATTTATACTCGCCCATCAGATAAATATCCCCACTATTTTCGAAATTATCAGGTCAACCGCCATAATAAAAAATGACACCGCTATGACCAGAACCAGCACGACAACCGTAAAGCCCCCCACATCTCTTTTCGACGCCCACGATATGCGGTCCAGTTCCGCATACACGCTTTTAAGAAAATTTATAATCTTGCTCATACCATAAAAGGACTAATGCTATAAAAACTTCCTATGATGTGTCAAGTATTTCCGCAAAGCAATTCCGGTTTTGATGAAAAGCCGCCCGCGGAAAAGAGTTACGGCCTAACTGCCGCTTTCATGCTTGAGTTTTTTCTTATACCATCTGCCGCCGCGTTTCTCCCACTGGGTCAGTTCCCATTTTATCATTTTGATATCCGTGCCCTGACGCAGTTCCCTTTCTATTTTTTTGAGCACATCTATCACGGCGGTGTCGCTGTCTGTGGACACCTTGCCGCCCTTGAATTTGAGGTCGCCTTTTATCACAACAACATCTTTGACGGTGCTGATGGAAAGGTTGGGGACATCAACCCAGTTCTTCGTCAATGTGCCCTTGACCTTGTTATTGATTTCCCAGCCTTTTGCTCCCATAGCCGGATTCTACCATATTCTCCGCTTTTCCCGCAACTATCCTATGCTGTTTTTGCCCATGTACTGCTTTAGACAATCGGGGAGAATGACGGCTTTTCCGTCCCAGAAATTTTCGCACAGAGCCGCGAAGATGCGGCCTACCGCAAGCGCCGAGCCGTTGAGGGTGTGGACAAACTCCGTTTTCCCCGAATCGTTTTTGAATCTTGTGAGCGTCCGCCGCGACTGAAAATCGCGGCAGTTGGAGCAGGATGAGACCTCAAGCCAGTCGCCCATGCCCTTCATCCACACCTCTATGTCATAAGTTTTGGCCGCTGCGAAGCCCATGTCCCCTGCGGCAAGAAGAACCACGCGGTGCACCAGACCGAGCTTTTGCAGAAGGGAGGAAACCCTTTCGACCATTTCATCAAGCGTCTGGCCGGAGCTTTCGGGCTTCACAAACTCAAAGATCTCCACCTTGTTGAACTGATGATTTCTTATGAGCCCCTTGCCCAGCTTTCCCCATGAGCCGGCCTCGCGCCTGAAGCACTGACTGGGAATCTGTATCTTCAGAGGAAGTTTAGCGCTGTCAATTATTTTGTTTCTGAAAAGATTGCCTGCGGGCACTTCTCCGGTAGGGATGAGATAGAGATTCTCTTCGGAGACTTTATAAAGATCGTCTTCAAACTTTGGAAGCTGTCCGGTTCCGTAGGCGCTGTGCGCTGAGACCATGGCCGGCACCATGACCGGCTCAAAACCCGCTCTGTCGTTTTCGGCCATGAAAAAATTGATGAGAGCCATTTCAAGCCGGGCTCCGTCGCCTTTGAGCAAAGGCCAGAAGGAAGCGCTTATTTCCGAAGCTGTTTCAAAATCAACAATATCCAGAAGTTTGATGATTTCCCAGTGCGGCGGGCCGTCATGTTTTGCCGGCTCACCTATGGTTTTGATAACCCTGTTGTTTTCCGCGTAGCCCCCCGGCACATCCTCGTCCGGAAGATTCGGGAGCGTATCAAGCAGGGCCTGAAACTCACCGTCCAGTTTTTTGAGAGCGTCCTCACTCTCCTTTCTTTCGGACTTGACCCCGCGGCCCTCTTCGGAGGATTTCACTTTTTTCTGTCTGGCCCTCAGCTCCTCCACTCCCCGCAGAACCGCGCGCCTTTGCCCGTCAAGAAGAAGGATTTTATCAAGCTGTTCTTCTTTTGCCCGCACGCCCATGCGCTTTTTAAAAAGCGCGGGCTCCGCCCTCAGAAGCTGCACATCTATCATACCTCTATTTCCTCATCGGAAATGATCTTGCCGGCGGAGGCCACCCTGTCGCCCTCGCCCAGCTTGATGAGCCGCACGCCCGAGGTCGCCCGGCCTATCTGCCTGATGTCTTTGACCTTCTGCCTGATGGTGACGCCGGTGGTCGTTATTATCATGATATCGTCATCGGCGCTGCATGAGAAGATTGCGACAACCGGTCCGGTTTTGTCATTGATCTTCATGTTGATGACGCCCTTGCCGCCGCGGCTCTGTTTTCTGTAAGCCAGGATATCCGTTCTTTTACCGTATCCTTTTTCGGATATGACAAGAACCGACTCTTTGGAAGAGGGTTCCTGAACGATCATCCCTACAACGCTGTCTCCCACGCCGAGCCTTATTCCCCGCACGCCGGAGGCGCTGCGCCCGACGGAACGCACGGTTGTTTCGGAAAATCTTATGGCTTTGCCCAGCTTCGTGGCTATGACAACTTCTGATTTCGCCTCGGCCGGAAGCACTTTCACGAGTTTATCGCCCTCTTTCAGGTTGATGGCTATGATGCCCGAAGAGCGCGGGTGGCTGTATGCGGCAACCGGTGTTTTTTTGATAAGGCCTTTTTCGGACACCATCAGAAGTGTTCCGCAGGCATCAGAAAGATTTCTTATCTGGCAGAACGAATTGAACTTTTCGCTCGCTGTCTTGAATGCAAGGAAATTAACGAGCGCCTTGCCCTGGGATGTCCTGTTCGCCTCGGGTATTTTCCACACCTTCAGCCAGTAGAGCTTGCCCAGATTCGTGAAGACAAGAAAGGTGGCGAGATTTGAGGTGACAAAGAGATGTTCCAGATAATCCTCATCTTTTGTCTTCATCGAATTCACGCCCTTGCCGCCGCGGCCCTGAACGCGCCAGGTGGAGAGCGGCACCCTCTTGATATAGCCCTGATGGGTTATTGTCAGCGCCACCTCCGTGTCGCTTATGAGGTCCTCGTCAGCTATTTCAGTGTCTTCGTCTGATATCTCCGTCAAACGCTTGTCGCCGTATTTCTTCCGCACCTCTTCAAGGTCCTCTTTTATGATGGCGAGGATCTCGCCGGTATCGGATAATATTTTTTTCAGTTTCTCTATGAGCTTGATCTTCTCTATGTACTCTTCCTCCACCTTGATCCTTTCAAGGCCGGTGAGCTGGTGGAGTTTCATATCCAGAATGGCCTGAGCCTGCAGTTCGCTCATTTTGAATTTCTTTACGAGAGCGTCTTTTGCGGCAGCGGGGCTATCCGACTCCTTTATCGTCTTTATTATCCTGTCCAGGTTTTCAAGGGCTATCCTCAAGCCCTCAAGAATGTGAGCGCGGGCCTCGGCTTTAGCCAGGTCGAATTTCGTGCGCCTTGTGATTACATCAATTCTGTGGTCTATGTAATAACCCAGCATCTGCCGCAGGCTCAGCACCTTAGGCACATTGTTGACCAGCGACAGGAGTATTATGCCGAAACTGACAGAGAGCTGCGTGTGCTTGAAAAGCTGATTCAGCACAACTCCACCGACGGCGTCTCTGGAAACATCCACAACAACGCGTATCCCGTCTTTATCGGATTCGTCTCTGAGATTCGTGATGCCCGTTATTTTCTTTTCTCTCACAAGTATGGCTATGTTCTCTATGAGACGGGCCTTGTTCACCTGATAGGGCAGCTCGGTTATCACTATTATCTCCCTGCCGCCTTTGACCTGTTCTATTTCCGCGCGGGCCTTTATTTTGAAAGTGCCGCGGCCGGTCTTATAAGCCTGCTGGATCCCGCTGCGGTTGGTTATGATCGCTCCCGTGGGAAAGTCGGGGGCCGGAACGAGTTTAAAGAGCTCGGCGTCCGAAAGCTCGGGATTATCTATCAGGGCTATTGCCGCGCCCACAACTTCGCTGAGATTATGCGGGGGAATCTTGGTGGCCATTCCCACGGCGATTCCCTCCGAACCGTTCACAAGAAGATTCGGGAAATTGGACGGCATGACCACCGGCTCCTGGAGCGTGGCGTCAAAATTGTCCGTGAAATCAACCGTGCCTTTGTCCAGATCCTTGAGCATCTCATCGGCTATCCTCTCAAGCTTGGCTTCCACATATCTCATGGCCGCGGGCGGGTCTCCGTCTATTGAGCCCACATTGCCCTGGCCTCTGACAAGCGGATAGCGCAATGAGAAGTCCTGCGCCATTCTTATGATGGCGTCGTAAACGGAAAGGTCTCCGTGCGGATGGTATTTTCCGAGACAGTTATGCGACAGCATTCCATTGGCGATAAATTCGTGCTCTTTCTCCACCTGCAGATCAAAGGTTTTTTCCCTGTCGCATTTTTCCACTTTTTCAACTTTAATAAAATACAATTCGTTTTTTATAAAGCCTTCTAAAATCTCCGAAAGCGGCGAGTTGATTTTTTTTAACTTATCAAAAATCCGCCAATCCAGAATCTGTTTGCGCCCTATATTTTTTTCGGGCAAATTTTTTGAATAGCGGATTTTACATCCGGCAGGATATTTGACACCCATTCTGAATTTGTTCCCGCTTTCATCACAATACCAGCCGCCGCCAAGATGTTTTTTGCTTAATTCCTTAAAAATCAACCTTCCGGCGTTCGGAATCGCGTCATATCCCGCGGTTTTCACTTTATTCAGCTTTATTCTTTTCAGATTTTCCGCTTTTGATTTCTGTGAAACATTGAGCAGCGATGCAAGCAAACACGCGTATCTGCTCCTTATTTCCAAAGAATGAAAAAGCTGTCGGCCTTTCACATCTTTACCGTTTATCACTCCGCCGGTCCTTCCCGGCTCTGTAAATCTCTCACCCATAACGCCGAAATTGGTCAGAAGCGTTTGCAAACCCCCTATGAGTTGCTCTGAAACAGAACCATAGTGAATGCAGTTTCTCTTTTTGTGCGCGCTGCCGTCACCGTCAATCAAGCCGCTGATAAAAGAAAAAACAACTTTTTTGGGCGACACAAATATCTGAGGCGGAATAAATTTCGTTGCGGCAGACACCCCCCGCAAACCGAAAGATGAAATCAGAAAATCATTGATATTGACTTTGTTAATCCTGAGAGTATACAATTTGCCCGCGCCGCTGAATGTCCTGATTTCCGTGGTCGCGGCGTATTTGAATTCATCTTTCAGAATTTTGCGCAGCCGCTTTATTATCGGCAGCGTTGATGAACCGAAACCGAGCCTGAAGCCCTTGCCGTGATTATAACCTTTTTCAACCCAGCCGTCGGATACAAGTTGTCCCAGCAGATAGGCGACGTTCTCGTTTAAATAAATTGTTTTACCGCTTAACGTTCCCAGCCGGATATTTTTGTTGTTGTCCGGGCAGGGGGCTTTTACAACCACAAAATCTTTTTTCGTGATTTTTTTTGCTTCCTTCCAGACCATGCGCAGATTACCGTCAAGCACACAAAACTTCTGCGAGGCCGTGACCGCGTTGGAAAGACCGTTTTTCAGAACAATCCTATAGATATCCTTTTCCGGCATAACATAGAGACGGCTGACTTTTCTCAAGCCGCTCCGGGTATAAACTGAATCCCCCAATCTCACATCTTCTATGGCCGCCAGCCCCTTTGCCGTAGAAACAAGGGTGCCTTTGACAAAACATTCTCCGACTATCCTGGCCGCTTTTTTGAAAGTCTTGTTGTACGAAAGGCCCAGTTCCTTCATGGAATAGAGGATTCTTCTGTGCACGGGTTTGAGTCCGTCCCTGACATCGGGGAGAGCCCTTCCCACTATTACACTCATGGAATAGTTGATGTAGGAGGTGATCATCTCGTTTTCCACATTCCTAACCAGAACTTTTGAGATGTCCTGTGTCTGAGTGCCGATTTTTTCTTCTTCCGCGTCCGCTTTAGTATTTTTTGCCATGTCCGCCCCTTCTTCTAAATATCAAGATTCTGCACCCTGAGCGCGTTATCCTGTATGAATTGCCTTCTCGATTCAACGACATCGCCCATCAATGTCGTGAATATCCTCTCCGCCTCAACCGAATCCTCTAATTTTACGGACACCAGATGCCTCTCGTGAGGATCCATAGTCGTTTCCCACAGCTGATCCGGATTCATCTCTCCAAGGCCTTTGTAGCGCTGCATAACCAGGCCCGTGCGGCCGACTTCCTCAAAAGCCTCTATGACTTCAGCCAGCGTCCCGCAGAGGCGTTCGCCTGTTTTACTCCTGATAACAAGCGCTTTTTTGAAAGCGCCTGGGTCGGAATCTATTTCCGCGCCATAATTCTTCAGCTGTTTGAGATTTTTGGCGAGCCACAGGATTTCAGGAAAGTTGTTGATCTTTATCCTTTCATCTTCGCCGGATTCCTGTTCGGCTTTGCGCTGTTCTCTGTACTCCCTCTTAAAGGACAGCGCCTCTTCATCGCTGAAAAAGAGTTTGTCCTCAAATCTCGCCACAGGCATTTTTTCCATGGCCAGGTATTTTAAGATATCCGCGTTTTTCAGGTCTTTCAGCCGCAATTTTTTCAGGTATTTGTCCGCATAGATGATGGCTTCCAGGAATTTTTTGTTGTGCTCCTTCTTGAGCTCCTCACCCTTCTGGCCGCCGCATCTTATGCTCACATCAACGGCTGAGGAATCTATCATAAAATTCTGAAGCTCCTCTTCCGAGATGAGATATTTCTTGATATTGCCTTTCTTCACAAGAAAAAGCGGGGGCTGCGCGATAAAAACCTTGTCCTTTTCCACCAGCTCTTTGAAATACCTGTAGAAAAGCGTGAGTATGAGCGTCCGTATATGCGCGCCGTCAACATCGGCGTCCGTCATTATTATTATTTTGTCATAACGCAGTTTTTCCAGATTGAAATCCTCACCTATCCCTGTTCCGAGGGCCGTTATGGTGGTCCGGATCTCATCGTTGGAAAGCACCTTCGCAAGCCGCGCTTTTTCAACATTTATTATCTTGCCCTTGAGAGGCAGTATGGCCTGGAAACGCCTGTCCCGTCCGCCTTTGGCGCTGCCGCCGGCCGAATCACCCTCAACCAGAAATATCTCGCAGTACTTGGGGTCCCGCAAAGAGCAGTCGGAAAGTTTTCCGGGAAGAGCGCTTATTTCAAGCGAAGATTTTCTTCTCGTCAGCTCCCTCGCTTTTCTCGCGGCTTCGCGGGCGTGAGAAGCCTGTATGATCTTCTGCAGTATCACGCCGGCAACCCTGGGGTTTTCCTCCAGAAAAGTCTGCAGGCCCTCTGAAACAACATTCTCAACTATGCCCTTCACCTCGGAATTGCCGAGCTTTGTTTTTGTCTGTCCCTCAAACTGGGGTTCCGGCATCTTCAAACTTATCACCGCCGTCAGGCCTTCCCTGACGTCGTCGCCGGACAGGACGATCTTTTTGAATTTTTCCGGGGCGTTCTTTGTTTTATAATCGTTAAGCACTCTCGTGAGAGCCGCCTTGAGACCCGCCAGGTGCGAGCCGCCTTCAATAGTGTTGATGTTGTTGACGAAAGAGAGAATGAACTCGGCGTATTTGTCATTATACTGGAAGGCGAGCTCCACGATCACGCCGTCTTTTTCCTTTTTCATATAAACGGGTTCCTCATGAAGAGCGTTTTTGCCGTCATTGAGAAATTTAACAAAAGAGGTCACACCCCCGTCGTAATGAAAAATGTGCTTTTTGTCGTCGGCTTCGTCTATTATGCTGATTGTCGCGCTGGGATTGAGAAAAGCCAGCTCTCTCAATCTTTTTGACAGATAGTCAAAATCAAATTTTGAACTCTGCGTAAAAATAGTCTTGTCAGGAACAAAGGTCACCTTCGTGCCGTGCAGTTTTGTGCTGCCCCCGATTTTAAGAGGCGAGGCGGTGATGCCTTTTTTGTAGGTCTGACTGTATATTTTACCGTCCCTGTACACCTCCACCTTAAGCTCTTCCGAAAGGGCGTTGACAACCGACACACCCACGCCGTGAAGGCCTCCTGATATCTTGTAGGAGTTGGCGTCAAATTTACCGCCGGCGTGCAGAGTCGTCATTATAACCTCAACGGCGCTTTTCTTTTCCGTCGGGTGCTCGTCAACGGGAATGCCGCGGCCGTCGTCGATGACGCTGATAGAATCGTCCTCGTGCAGTATCACCTCTATATTTTTGCAGTAACCGGCCAGCACCTCGTCTATGCCGTTGTCCACCACCTCGTAAACGAGATGGTGCATGCCGTTTTTATCGGTGGAACCTATATACATGGCGGGGCGTTTTCTTACACCCTCAAGGCCGCCGAGAACCTTTATGTCTTTTGCCGTATAATTGTTTGTCTGTTCTTCCTGGCTGTTTTCTTTCATCTTCTCCTCACTTTCACCTCAATTGTCAGGACCGCTTTCCGGGAAGATATTTTCCCGTTGAGCTCCCTGAGCATTGCCTCAGAATTCATCTCAATGTCTTTTTTAATTATGCCTGAGGGCACATAGACAATAAGTTTTTTTTTATTCACCGCGAACTCATCTATCTCATATTTTTTCGCGAAAGAGCACTCGTTCCACACGGATGAGACCGAGCGTATGTCTTTCAGTTTTTTTTGCAGATCAGCCAGCATCTTCTCCAGAGCTATCATGACCTCATCGGCATCACAAGCGCCACATAATTAGGATCTTCCTTTGACTTCACTACGACAGCGTTAAGAGAATCCGAGAATTCCATCACCACTTTCTTGTCATTGAGATGTTTGAAAATATCTATCATAAAACCCGGATTGAACGCTATGTTTATGGAGCCGCCGGTGGATTCCACATCTATGTCCTCTTCGCTCTCGCCGAAGCCCTGGGAAGCGGCCGATATGTTCAGCTTGCTTTTGGACACCTGGTACTTGACGAAGGAATTCTGCGATGAGATGCCGGAATGATAGATACTGGCCGCGCGCACCGTGGCGTTCAGTATTTCTTCCTTGTCGGCTTCCGCTTTTATCTTGACCTGTTTCGGAATAACATTCTTGTAATCCGGATAGGTGCCGTCTATCAGCCGCGAACTCATTGTTATGTTCTCCGTGACAAAAAAGATACCGCTGTCATCAATGATTATCTTCACCTCTTCTTTCTCACTGCAGTTTGAGAGCACCTTCGGAAGGATGTTCACGGTTTTGGCCGGGACTATGGCCGAGACTTTCATGTCTTTGGACATCTCCGCTTCTTGCCATGTCGTGGCAAGGCGCTTGCCGTCTGTCGCGACAACCGTGAAAGCGCCTTTGGCCAGCTCAAAATAAACCGAGCAAAGCACATAGCGCACCTCGTCGCGCGAGGCCGAGAACATCGTCTTGCCGAGCATTTCCGAAAGATGGAAGGCAGGAATCCTGACGGCTTTTTCAGAAGAGGCAGGGGGATCCGGAATCTGGGGATAATCCTGCAGATTGCCTTTTGCCACATCGGCCTTGAAATTGCCGCATTTGATTCCGATGCTGTCCTTTCCCTCTTCAATCACTATATCCTTCTCTTCCTGCACCCTCATAAGAGCGCCGAAAAGGTCACCGTGAATAAGAGCTTTGCCTTTCTTTTTCACATCGGCTTTGAACCTGATCCTGGTGGACACTTCAAGATCCGTGGAAGTGATGGTCACGGAATCATCGCCTGTTTCCATCTGCAGGAAACTCAGATACGGAAGCATCGTTTTCGGGCTCAGACAGAGAAGAGCCGTCTGCAGATGTTTGAACAATTCGCCCTTGCTGCATGCAAATTTCATTTTTTCCCCCTTTCTTTTTCTTCTTTAAAAAGATTATTCGTCTTAGTATTATGGCCTGTGCGCATGTTCATAAAGCCCCCGGCCTTTTCCAAAATCCTTGTTTTACAGGCTTTTGCGCGGTTAAGCTCACACTCATAACCTGTGGATAACTTTCAACCTCTTTGCCCCTGCCCACAGCAAAATTTAAAAATTGGCACTTATGCACTTTCTTTTACCTGCTTGGTGATTTTGTTTAACAATGCCGCGAAATAAGGGTCTTTGGTTATTTTATTTTTTATCTTATTTCCGGCGTGCAGCACGGTGGAATGGTCTCTTCCGCCGTAAAACTCGCCGATTTCCGTTGTGGAGTAGCTTGTTAATATCCTGGAAAGGTACATCGCTATCTGGCGGGGAAAAACCACCGACTCGGTTCTTTTTTTCCCTTTGAGATCCGACTGGCTCAGATTAAAATTGCTGCACACCACCGACTGGATCGTATCAAGGCCTATGTCTTTTTCTATGTCGCTTTCCGTTATGACGGTTTTCAGATATTCTTTGGCCTTTTCTATCGTGATACTCGTTTCGGTCAGGGAGGAATAAGCCGCTATGGAAAGAATGGCTCCCTCAAGCGTGCGTATGTTGTTTTTTATGTTGGAGGCTATGTAATAGAGCACATCGTCGGGAATGCTTATTTTCTCGGCCTCTATCTTCTTTTTGATTATCGCCACCCTTGTCTCAAGATCGGGCGGCTGAATGTCCGCCACCACGCCCCACTGGAAACGCGAGCGAAGCCTCTCCTCCAGCGCCCCCATGTCTTTAGGGCTGGAATCGCTTGACAGGACGATCTGCTTCCTTCTGTCGTATAGAGTGTTGAATGTGTGAAAGAATTCCTGCTGTATCATTTCCTTCCCCGTGAGGAACTGTATGTCGTCTATAAGGAGCAGGTCCACATTCCGGTATTTTATGCGGAATTCGGCTATGCGGTTGTTCTTAAGGTATTCTATCAGATCATTTGTGAATTTCTCCGAGGTGACATATATTATGTTGAAAGCGGGAAAATGTTTTTTGACATCTATACCTATGGCGTTGAGAAGATGCGTCTTGCCCAGGCCCACGCCGCCGTAAAGAAAGAGCGGGTTGTAGGTGTTCCCCGGATTTTTGGTTATGGCAAGGCTCGCCGCGTGGGCGAAGTGATTTGACTGCCCTACGACGAAATTATCAAAAGAATATTTGGAGACGAACTTTTTCGGCAGGAAAAGCGTCTCATTGAGCTCCCTTGCCTCAACGGCGTCCGGCTCCGATTTGCTCTCAACCTTGTCTGTGTAAAATTCCACTTTGAGGCAGGGGTCGGAGGATTTGAGAATGTTGTCTATCCTCTCGCAATAGTGTTCGCTGAGCCAGCGGACAAAAAATTTGTTGGGCACCTTCACCCTCAACTTGTCGTTCTCCATGCTCACGGGTACCGCCGGTTCCAGCCAGAGTTTATAAGTCTCGTCTGTGATCTCCAAACGGAGATTGTTCACTATTTTCTTCCAGATGGTTTCAAAATTATCCACAAATTTCAACCCTTATTAACAATTTTCCAACAAGTTATTAACAGCTTATCAACAGGCGCCTTTTAGCTGTTTCGGCCATAGGGGACAATTGTATATTAAGAAATTTTTTTTGTCAAGCTATTTGGGATTTTCGTCGTCAAATCAAAAAATTTTTGTTTTAGATTCAGCCGGCAAGGCCTTCGCGCAGAAGATCCCTTTCATCAATTATTCCGGCAAGCTTTCCGGACTTATCAACAACAGGAATATTGTCAAAATTGCGCCTGTTCATAATTTCAGCGACCTTCCAGGCCGGGGTTGTGTCCAGCACGCTGAAAGGTTTTTTTGTCATGACGGTTTCTATTTTTTCATTCAGCACATCAAGCCTCCCCTGCATGAGGCGCCGCAGATCCCCGTCGGTAAAAAATCCGCCGAGCTTTCTTTGTCTGTCTATGATGCACACGGCCCCGAGTCTTGACCGCGTCATCTCAAAAAGGGCCTTTTTAATGGAGCTGCCCCTCTTGAGTTCAGGGCAGTCTTTGCCTTTGCGCATTATGTCCCGCACCTGCATGGAAAGTTTTTTTCCCAGCACGCCCCCCGGATGCAGAAGGGCCAGGTCTTTGGCCTGCAGCTTTTTTTTCTGCATGAGCGTTATCGCTATGGCGTCGCCGGTCACCATCATCACTGTTGTTGAGGATGTGGGCGCGTGATTAAATGGGCAGGCCTGTTTTGAGGCCTTTATTGGAATGAGGCAGGAGGCGATTTTTCCGAGCGCCGACTCGGGCCTCGCGGTTATGGATATCACGGGTATTTTGAGTTTTTTTATAAGAGGCAGGAGGCTCGCCAGTTCCGCTATTTCCCCCGAAAAAGAGAGGGCTATTATGCTGTCACCTTTGTTAAGCATGCCTATGTCTCCGTGAGCGGCCTCTCCGGGATGTATGAAGAAAGCGGGGCTTCCGGTTGAAGAAAGAGTGGCCGCGATTTTCTTCGCGACAAGGCCGGATTTACCCAGACCCATTACGGCGATTTTCCCGCTTTTTCTTTTGAAGAGCAGATTGACGCTTTTCTCGACGGCGGCGCTGAAAGCGGGATTGATGTTTTCCTCAATCGCTTTTTTTTCTATTGAGAGAATTTCCCTGACCGTTCTTGTTTTTATTTTCATCCCGCGATCTCCTTGACGGACTCAAGGAGCCTCTCAAATTCGTCAAAGCTCATGACAGAGCCCCTGTCCGATTTCGCGGCGGCGGGTTTTGGATGCACTTCCGCGTATATGCCGTCAGCTCCGACCGCTATGGCGGCCCTTGAAAGCGGAAGACAAAATTCTTTTTTACCCGAGGTCCGGCCCCCTCCCGCTCCGGGAAGCTGAACGCTGTGTGTCGCGTCAAAAATTACCGGATAGCCGGTTTTTTTCATTATCGCTATGGAGCGGAAATCAACAACAAGGTTGTTATAACCGAAACTGCTGCCCCTCTCTATCAGTATTATATTTTTGCTTCCCGCCTCTTCCGCCTTTTTTATAAGAAATTTCATGTCATCGGGCGCGAGGAACTGTCCTTTTTTTATGCTGACGGCTTTTCCCGTTCCGGCGACGGCTGTGATGAGATCCGTCTGCCTGCACAAAAAAGCGGGTATCTGAAGGACATCGGCTATTTTAGAGGCAGGGGCCGCCTGACTGACGCAGTGCACATCCGTCAGCACCGGAAATCCGAAGCGTTTTTTTGCCGCCGCCATGATCTCAAGGCCTTTTTTCATGCCCGGCCCCCGCCAGGAAGAACCCTGCAGGCGGTTGGCCTTGTCAAAAGACGCTTTGAAAATCAGAGGCACTTTGTGTTTGGCGCAGATTTTAACGAGGGCCGCGGCGCTGTCAAAGACCTGTTTTCTGTTCTCTATGGAACAGACGCCCGCTATGACGCTCAAACCTTTTCCGACCGTCACAGAACCCGCCCGCACCTTTTTTTCGCTCATGACCTGAGCCTCCCTGTCACTTTTTTTATATCCGACGGCGTATCCACGGCGATGCCGCGGTATTTCACCGCTATCACTTTTATGGCTATGCCGTTTTCCAGAAAACTCAGCTGCTCCAGGTCCTCGGCCCCGGCCAGGTGGCTCTTGAATTTAGCCGAAGCAAGCAGTATTTTTTTCCTGTAGGCGTATATGCCTATGTGTTTTTTGGCCGGTTTGGAAGAGCCGTAGGGTATGGGGGCTCTTGAAAAATAAAGGGCCCGGCCCGATTTATCGCTGAGCACTTTTACGCAGTGCGGCGAGAGGTATTCTTTTTCGCTGATATCCGTTGCAAGCGTGGCCATCCCCACCGACCTGTCTTTGAAAGCTTTCACGAGTTTGTCTATGTGCGAAGGGTTTATGAGCGGCTCATCCCCCTGCACATTGACGACTATTTCGCAATTGAGCCCCCGCGCGAGAGCGCGTATTCTGTCAGTTCCCGAGGCGGCCTTTCCCGTCAGCCGCACCTCGGCCCCGAAGCCCGCGGCCTCGTCCGCTATCCGCAGATCGTCAGTCGCGATTATTATCTTATCCAGTGTTTTCGCTTTTGAGGCCTGTTCCCAGACCCGCTGGAGCATTGTTTTTCCCAGTATTTTAGCCAGAGGTTTTCCGGGAAAACGCGTTGACGCCCATCGCGTGGGAATTACGCCGGTGGCCTTCATTTCTCAAGTTCCTCTTTTGAAACCGCCGCCGTGCCAGATTTACCGACGACTATCGCCGCCGCCTTGTTCGCGAGTTTCGCGCTTTCAAGGAGTGCCATTCCCGAACAAAGCGCGGCGGTCAGAACGGCTATTACCGTGTCTCCGGCGCCTGTCACATCAAAGACTTCGCGCGCCTGAGTTGGTATGAAAACGCATTTTCCTTTTTCAAAGACAGCCATCCCCTTAGCCCCACGCGTTATGATCATGCTCTTTGAGTTCAGTTTTTTTAATATGAGTAAACCGGTTTTTTTGACTTCATTGTCCGTTTCCGCAGGCATTCCCGTCGCGGCGGCGGCTTCGTTATGGTTGGGAGTGAGGCAGGTGACTTTTTTGTAATTCATAAAATGTTCGGTCTGCGGGTCCACCGTTATTATCTTCCCCGATTTATTCGCCGCGGGTATAAGATATTCCAGAAGTTTTTTTGTTATTAGCCCTTTTCCGTAATCGGCGATAATCACGGCGTCCATCTTATCAAGCAGTGTTTTTATTGACCTGATGATAGCCGCGCTCTGGTCTTTGAGGGGCTCTTCCCTGTCCACTCTTATCATCTGCTGTTTCTGGGCTATGATCCTTGTCTTGAGGGTTGTGCTGTATTGCGACACGCTCATGACGGCTGATGTGTTTATCCCGTAATCCAGAAGATGGCTGACGCTGAAATTGCCGTAATAATCATTTCCCACAGCGCCGCACATGAAAGTCTGCACCCCGAGTTCCGCCAGATTCACGGCCACATTCGCGGCGCCGCCGGCCTTGAAAGAATCAATGGATGTTTTAACAATGGGCACCGGCGCTTCGGGCGATATGCGCGAGACATCGCCTGTTATAAACCTGTCGAGTATGATGTCGCCAACAACCAGGATGCGTTTCTTTTTAAAATTATCGAGTTTCAGCATAT
>Ga0210051_1000701_pt1 | contig 32112 bp, 31 predicted proteins | sample CryGey092014_all_FD_185464 | JGI IMG/M metagenome (GOLD analysis project Ga0210051, IMG submission 185464) | Groundwater microbial communities from aquifer - Crystal Geyser CG23_combo_of_CG06-09_8/20/14_all (SPAdes) (version 2) | ecosystem: Environmental > Aquatic > Deep subsurface > Groundwater...
AATAAAGGCTGCAGCCAAATAAAATAATAGAAATTTAAAATGCCCGAATTTGTCCTCGACATTATCTCCGAAAACGATTAAAAACCACATATTCCCCAATATGTGTAACCAACCGCCGTGTAGAAAAGCGCTAGTTAAGAACGGGTAAAGAGAATAATAATTGTTAAAATTTACATTCGCTGGAATTAAAGCATATTTTTCCACAAACGTATCGAGACCGGTGGCAAGAGTTAACTCCTGAATAAAGATTAGGATGTTTAAAAAAACAATTAAATAAGTGACAAAAGGAAAAGTTTTAGAGGGGATGTTGTCTTTTAGTGGAAACATATTTATATTTTACGCTAAAAAAAACAAAAAACATCCAAGGTTTTGCAGAATTTATAGTGCTTATGATTGAAAAAATCGCGATTTTAAGGTAAATTATAGGCATGCTGAAATTTAATATTACAAAAAGAGAAATTGACAAAATTATTCATGAAAATAAGCTACTTTTTGAGACCCTAGAAAAGGAAAAAAAAGAATTAAAGCTTATTCAAAACTCAATGCAAGACGGCTTGATTATTTTAGATACAAAGGGAACGGTTTTGAGTTGCAATGACTCTGTAAAAAAAATGTTGGGCATGAAAGATTGTTTCATTGGCGCAAAGAGGGATTTAAATAATATTCAAGAATTCTTTAATAAAAAAATAATTTTTGGAAAAGATGCACCGGCTACTTTTGATGAAATAGTAAATCTTAATAAAAGAAAGATTGATTATAATATAATAGCTATTGATGACAAGGGTGGGGAAACTATTTTGCATGTAATTATCTCACCCATAATCGAAAATAAAGAAGTGGTCGGAATTTTGGCGAGCCATAGGGACATTACAGAGTTGGAAAATGAAAAAAGGAATGCAAAAATTGAAAAACGCAAATGGGAAGCCGTTTTTGATCATACGGCAGATGGAGTAGTCGTGATTACAAATAGGAATCGTTTGATTGTTGGCGCCAATCCGGCTTTTGAAAAAATTATTGGGTTTAGAGAAGCAGAGATGGTCGGGAAAGATATTCATGGATATATGGAGATTCATGAATCTGATAGAGAAGATGAGTGTTTAATAAAAAAATCGATAGAAAGAAACGGGGAGGAAATTGAGGGATTATTAAAAAGAAGTAACGGAGAACATTTTTGGGCGGCATTGACGGCGTCTTCTGTAGCCGATCATAGCATCTATCACGAAGGTTTAATTATAATTACTGTAAGAGATATAACCAAAGAGAAAGAAATCGAGCAAACAAAAAATGAATTTATTTCTATTGTTTCTCATGAGCTTCGGACTCCGCTAACAGCAATTAAAGGTTATTTATCTATGATGATAAAGGGGGATTCCGGTCCTTTAGAGCCAAAGCAATTACATTTTTTAAATAGAATTTATCTTAGTACCGAAAGAATGGTTAATTTGGCAGAGGATTTACTAGTAATAAATAGGCTGGAAACAAATAGGCTTGTTTTAAATATGATTCCATTAGATTTGCCAAAGATTCTAAATGAAGTTCTTGATGAGCTGGCGCTTAAAGGTCTCTCGAGGCAAATATCTTTAAATCAGATAGTCTCAAAAAACATCCCTAAGGTTTTGGCCGATTCGGATAGATTAAGACAAGTTCTATTTAACCTCATTGATAATGCCATTAAGTATAGTTACAACGGTTCAAGAGTTGATATTACTGTTAGTGCGGAAAATGACTTCATTCAAGTACAAATAAAAGATAGCGGAGTGGGCATTTCGGATTTCGATCGGGAAAAATTGTTCAAAAAATTTGTTCGAATTCAAAATGAATTGAGCATAAAGGCAGGAGGATCCGGGCTGGGACTTTATATAACAAAAAATCTAATAGAAGCCCAAGGTGGAAGCATAGTGGTTGAAAGTGAAATTGGAAAAGGTTCAACATTTATAATTAAATTACCAAAGAATAAATAATAAGGAGAATAAAAAATGTCTCAGAAAATATTAATAGTTGAAGATGACGCAATATTAGTGGAAATGTATCAAACCAAATTTGAAATGGAGGGGTTCGAAGTAACAACGGCATATTCAGGGAAGGAAGCGCTTCAAAAGCTTAAAGAAGGTTTCGTGCCCGATCTTATCGTGCTTGATATTTTAATGCCCGACGTTAATGGCTTCGAGGTTTTAAAAGAAATGAAACAAGAGCCAAATTATAGGCAGATTCCGGTAATTATGCTTACAAATTTGGGCGAATCCAAAATTGACATGAATAAAGAACTGTCTTATGCCTTAGGCGTTAGGGATTTTCTTATTAAGTCCAAGCATACTCCCGATGAAATAGTTGAAAAAATTAGGCAGGTTTTGTCTTAGATGACTTACAAGACCCAAGGCGTAGTCATAAGGAGGTCAAATTACAAAGAAGCGGATTTTTTAATTAAGCTTTTTACTAAGGAAAAAGGTAAAATTGCCGTAATTGCTAAAGGAGCAAGAAAAATTAAAAGTAAGCTCGGAAGCAGCCTAGAACCCTTTTATTTAAACGAGTATATGTTAGCGGAAGGAAAAACTTTGGATACTGTATGCAGCAGTCAGCCAAAAAAAAGACGACTCTTCTTAAGAAATGATTTAAGGAAAATGGCTTATGCATATTATTTATCGGAAATTATTGATAAATTGCTCCCGGAAAGAGAAAGGAATCTGAAAATATACGATTTATATAATGATGCATTAGACTTTTTAGAGCAGGACGAGGAACTGGCGGCAGTATATTTCGAATTAAATATATTCAAGATCTTAGGTTTTGGACCGGTGACGGACAATTGCGTCAGTTGTCATGAGGATATTTTAGAATCTGACAGTTGCGGCTTGTCTTGTGACTTTGGTGGAACAATATGCCCAGACTGCATAAAAAAGGGCTTAAGGTATCAGGATATTTCGATTGGAGCGATAAAATATATGAGGATACTTAGCAGATTTGATTTATCAGTTGCTTTAAAAGTTCGAGAAAAAGAAAAAATGATTAGAGCAATTAGGTCATTTAATAAAGAATATTTAAAAATAATTTCTCATTATCCAATTAAAACTGAAAAATTTATTGCTAATTTAAGTTAAAAAGGGATGACATGAAAGAAAAAAACAACAAACAAAAAAAATGGAACAGCGAGAACTTGGGAGGGAAAGCCAGTCTCTCATGGACTTTAGCAGATTTCGAGATTTGGGAAGAAGAACCGCCTGATTGTCTTCTGAAGTATCAAGGTAAAACGGAAGGTCAGTTAATGTCTGATGCAGAAATTGAGGATTGGGCGGCTGATAATTTTAAAGCTCTGTCGGTATTAAAAGAAGAAAATAGTGAAACTTTTGAAAGGGTTTATCAAGATTTCTTAAGCGATCTCATCTATTTAAAGCAGCTTGGGAGAATTGAGGAAGAAATTTTTGACGAACTCTCCAACCGAGATATTTATGATTTTTAAATAAGGTTAAATTTCCTATTAAAATCTCCCTTACTGGGAGATTTTTGGTTAAAGAGTCTGAACATACTCTCATTTTTCAAAAATGCCAATATATCACATAGCTGTCATTCCCGCGAAGGCGGGAATCTAGTAGTTTTGATTAAGACCAAGTTTTTTGATCGCTGTTTTTATGGGGATGTCAGCAGGGTATAAGGATAGTTTGGTTTAACATTTTGTTTAAAAGTGTTGACCAGTGGTAACTGGGTGGTATATAATGGATTCAAGTGGTTGAAAGTGGGGATAAGTGGTAGAGAAAAGTGGATAAAGCTACCAAAGAGGGGATAAATGTTTATAGGAGAATTCCAACACAATATTGATGATAAGGGTAGGCTAGCAGTTCCTTCTAAATTTCGATCTAAATTATCTGAAGGGGCAGTAGTAACAAGGGGTTTGGATAACTGCCTGTTTCTTTACACGAAAGAAGAATGGCAAAAAATGGCCGAAAAGCTAAGCAATCTTCCCGTTAGCCAGTCCGGTGCAAGAGCGTTTTCAAGATTAATGCTTGCAGGCGCGATGGAAGTTGACATAGATAAACAAGGAAGAGTAATTTTACCGGCATATTTAAGAGAATACGCAGGAATTAAGAAAGAAGTAGTTGTTGCCGGTCTTTACAGCCGTATAGAAATTTGGTCCGGAGAAAAATGGAGTAACTATAAGAAAGAAACCGAGAAAGATAGTAACGAAATTGCTGAGCAGCTAGGAAATTTAGGAATATAACCTTAAAAATTAAATAAAGTAATATATCGGCTAACATCTAGCAGCCAGGAACAGATCTTTGCACCTCAAAAAAAATAAAATCCACCTCATTTTATTTAAAAAATCCACCTCTTTGCAAAAAACTTTCCACCCAAAAAAAACAAAAACAAAATAAAATCTGACTGCTAGATGTTAGGAGATATACGCCGGAGGGTGGTTAGGTCCCGTTTTGGCCCCCCAAAATTGGGGGGCCAAATACTAAAATAAAAATAAAAAAATTATGAAAAGAAATCCAAAAATTTACAGACAATATCAAAAAACCTTTATGGTTGGGCCAATTAGTTTAAGCTTCATAACTATTTCTGTTGTGGTTGTTTTAAGCCTTCTTTATATGTCGCAATCAAGCAAACTTCTTGCTCGTAATTACGATTTTGATGAATTAGACCAGAAAAAGGCTCAAATAGAATTAGAAACCGCAAAGCTTGAAACGGAAGTAGCTAAGCTTCAATCTATAACTGAAATTCAAAAATCTCAAAATTCCGGTAAAAATCTTGAGCAGATTAAGAAAATAAATTATTTGCCTTCAACATCATCTTTGGCCTTAAAATAAGTTTGTGCTATTATATATAAAATGGCAGGCTACAGAACATTTAATACGCGAAAGAGGATTTCCTCTCTAATATTCTTTTCTATTTTTTTAACCCTTGTTATTATGGGGCGGCTTTTTTATTTGCAGATTATAAAACATGATTATTATACGGCGGTTGCAGAAGACCAATATTATAAGAATTCCGATTTGCCTGCAAAAAGAGGTGAGATTTATGTAAAGGATAATTATGCTGAAGGAGGGAAGTCAAAAATAGCCATGAATAACGTAAGTGACGAACTCTTTGCCGATCCGGTTATGGTGGGTGATAAGAAAAAAGCAGCAGCAAGAATATCCTCAGTGATTAGTCTTTCCACAGAAGAAGTGCTGGATAAATTAAATAATCCTTCGTCGCCCAGGTATGTAAAGATAAAAGAAGGTTTAAGTATGGAGGAGGGTGAAAAAATTAAAGAAATTAATTTAGGTGGATTCAGGATTGCGCCTAGGGCTTCAAGGTCGTGGCCGGAAAAAGCATTAATGGCTCAAGTGATAGGATTCGTAAATAAAACCGGTACTGCCCAATATGGAATAGAGCAGGAGTTTGATAGTATTTTAAAGGGTAAACCGGGAAAACTTAAAGCTGAAAGAGATGCCATGGGTACGATAATTGCAACAGGGAACAATGTCTTGGTAAATCCGGTTGATGGCGATTCGTTGGTTCTTACAATCGATAAAAATGTACAGGCAACAATTGAAGAGCTTTTGAAAAATGCCGTTGAAAAACACAGTGCCGACAGCGGCTCAGTTTTAGTAATGGATCCGAAAACCGGCAGTATAATTGCCATGGCCAGTTATTTTCTAAAGCAGCCCGAACTTGATCTAAATAATTATAATAAAATTGAAGATTATAAGTTTTTCAACAATTTAAATTTAAGGCAATATGAGCCGGGTTCTGTTTTTAAAGTCATTACAATGGCGGCCGGCCTTGATTCCGGCAAGATAAAACCGGAAGATACATTTAATGATCCTCAGTATATTATAGTTGGCGGAAACAAGATTTATAATGCAGACAGAAAAAGTCACGGCACAGTGTCAATGAGTTATATTTTAGAGCAATCGTTAAATTTAGGAACAGCTTATATTGAAGGCAAATTAGGCAAAGAGGATTTTTTTAAATATTTGAATAAAACATTCGGTTTTGGCATGAAAACTGGCATAGAATTTGATGGCGAGGATGAAGGTAAGGTTTATGGTCCGGAGGAAACGAATGATCATACCTATGCCGTAATGAGTTTCGGGCAAAGTATTACTGTCACGCCGCTTCAAATGTCGTCTGCAGTTTCGGTAATAGCCAATGGCGGAAATTTGGTAAGGCCCAAGATAATTGATAGTTTCATAAGGCAGGGGATTAAAGAAGAAAAAAAGGAAACTGAGGTAATAAAAAGGGCAATATCTGAAGAGACTGCAAAAGAAGTAACAAAAATGATGATCGATACCGTGGAAAAGGGTCATGGAAAACAGGCAAAAATTTCGGGTTATAAGGTAGCCGGAAAAACAGGAACCGCACAGGTTCCGATCCCCGGCGGCTACGATCCGAATAAAACCATCGGTTCATTTGTCGGCTTTGCTCCGGCAACCAGTCCGCGCTTCGTCATTTATACAAAAATTGACAATCCAAAGGACGTTGAATGGGCAGAATCGTCTGCAGCGCCCTTATTTCACGACGTCTTAGCAAACCTGCTAATGTATTATAATGTACCGCCGGATGATAATTAATTGTTAATAAACATAATTTAAGGTAAAATTGGTATTGAATATGCAAATAGATCAATTTTTTCTAGAGAAGTTTTTGAGGGCAGGGCTAGCGGCTTTTGTTACCTTTTTGCTATCTATTTCTTTAACGCCTCTTTTTACTTATTTTGCCTATAAATATGAATGGTGGAAAAAGGTAAAAGATACGGCATGGATTGGCGGCGGGACAGAAAAGGCGCCTATCTTTCATAAATTGCATGCAAAAAAGCACGAGCGTAATATTCCAACAATGGCCGGAATTTTAATTTGGGTACCGGTGGCCGTGTTTACTCTTATTTTCAACTTAAATAGACAGCAAACATGGTTACCGTTATTTGTTTTAGTTGCGGTTGGTATTTTGGGTTTATTTGATGATTATATCAATATAAAAAGTGAAAATGGCGGAATTGCCGGCATTAAAAGCCGGGTAAAAATGGCGTGGCTTTTATTTTTAAGTTTGATTGGTGGAATATGGTTTCATTTCAATTTGGGAAAAGAGTTTCTGGAAATACCATTTTGGAGTAATTTCAATATGGGCTTATTATACATTCCTTTGTTTATGTTTGTTGTTGTTGCGGCGGCCAATGCGGTCAATATTACGGATGGCCTGGACGGCCTGTCAGGAGGACTGCTTATATTTGCTTACGGCGCATATACCGTAATTGCAATGGTTCAGGGATATTTTGGAATTGCCATATTTTGTGCTTCTGTAGTGGGGACGATGCTATCTTATACATGGTTTAATATTTATCCGGCTCGTTTTTTTATGGGCGATACTGGTGCTGTGGCTCTCGGGGCGACACTCGGCGTTATAGCAATGCTTACTGACACTGTCTTTTTACTTCCAGTAATTGCAAGCGTATTTGTTTTTGAAACTTTGTCGGTGATAATCCAACTTTTTTCGAGGAAATATCTTGGTAAAAAAGTATTTTTATCTACTCCAATTCATCATCATTTCGAGGCTAAAGGCTGGCCGGAGACAAAAGTAACGATGCGTTTTTGGGTAATTGGCGCCGTGTCGGCGGTAACGGGGATAATATTATATTTATTTGAAAATATTTCTTAATGAGAAATCCCATTTCATCAAATAGGCTTCCTCGGCCTCATAGACCCAACTACTATTTGGCGATAGCGGTTATTGGACTATGTTTTTTTGGTCTTACGATGGTTTTTTCTGCTTCAGTTACTAAAAGCTATGCCGAAAGTGGCGGACAATCAACAACAACTTACCTTTATCATCAGTTAACATCGTTAATTATTGGGGTTTGTTTTTGGATTGCCGCTTACAAAATTGATTATCCTGTTTGGAGAAGACTTGCTCCAAAGCTATTTTACTTGTCAATTTTTATATTGATCATGGTTCTTTTTATGGGGAGAACCGCCGGTGGCGCTCAAAGATGGCTAGATCTTGGCGTAAGAACTTTTCAGCCGACCGAATTAATTAAAATTACGTTTATTTTATTCATGGCTTTTTGGTTTGAACAAAGACTCTCCCAGATTAATTCTTCGAATGTAGCCATTCCTTTTGTATCAATTATTGCTTTTTTGGGAATATTAATTTTAGAGCAGCCGAACTTATCGACTACCATTATTATTTCTGCCATTGGCATGTCGATGTTTTTTGTTGCCGGAGCGAGACTAACAACTATTTTTTCTCTTTTCGGGGCGGGTGCCTTGGCTGTAGCGTTCCTTATTAAAAACGAAAGCTATCGTTTTCAGCGTATGATGGTTTTTCTAAATCCCGGTGCCGACAAAACCGACATGGGTTATCAAATTAATCAGGCTTTAATTGCAATCGGATCCGGGGGTCTTTTGGGTCTAGGTTTTTCAGAAAGCCGTCAAAAACTTTATTATTTACCGGAAGTAACAACCGATGCCATTTTCCCTATAATTGCCGAAGAATTGGGCTTCATCAGAGCAATTTTAATTATTTTAGTTTACTTGTTTATTGTTGTTCAAGGTTTTAAAATAGCAAAGAAGGCTCCGGATGAATTTTCGAGGCTTATAGCCGTCGGAATTTCTACATGGTTTATGGTTCAAGTATTTGTCAATATTGGGGCAATGTTATCCATTTTGCCTTTAACCGGAGTTCCGTTAATTTTTATAAGTTTCGGCGGATCATCGTTGGTGTTTTCCTTGACTGCAGTGGGTATTCTGCTTAATATATCAAAATATACTAAAGAGGAGGTCTTAAGTGAGAATTCTGGTCGCCGGTGGGGGAACGGGGGGTCATATCTACCCGGCTTTAGCAGTAATAGAAGAGCTAGAAAAAAGCGGATATAAAGATATAATTTATGTTGGTTCAAACGCTGGAATGGAGATTAAGATCATTCCTCAATTGGATTTAAAATTTCATTTTATTCATGCGGGTAAATTTAGGAGATATCACAGCAATGTCATCATCAACCTTATTAATCCTCAAACAATTTTATCTAATATTGGGGATGTGTTTAAGGTAATAAGGGGTTTTTTTCAGTCAAGGGCTATAATAAGGGAATATCAGCCGGAAATTGTTTTCATAAAAGGGGGATATGTGGGTTTGCCCGTGGGGCTGGCTGCAGCGTCAATGGGATATCCGTTGTTTATTCATGAGTCAGACAGTGAAATGGGTCTTTCCAACAGAATATTATCACGTTTCGCGGAAAGAATAATGGTTTCCTATCCGGAAAATTTTTATACAGATCTGCCAAAGGCAAAACTTATTTTTACTGGTAATCCCGTAAGGAAAGATCTCTTAAAAGGCAGTAAAGATGAGGGAGAGAAGATATTTGAGCTTAAGGGGTCGGACCCCGTGATATTTATTGTTGGTGGCAGTCAGGGTTCGCATTTTATTAATTCCCTAGTGGCTGAATCAGTTAACGATTTACTAAAAAAATATCAGGTTATTCATGTATGTGGAGACAATGATTTCTCTTGGCTCATGTATCTTAAGTCCGGCTTAACTGTTGAAGCGCAAAAAAGATACCATCTTTATAGTTTTTTGACCGGAGAATTAAAGGACGCTTATGCGGTTTCTGATTTAGTTATTTCCAGAGCAGGGCAAAATTTTATTTCAGAGTTTTGTGCTCTAGGAAAACCGATGCTTCTTATTCCTTTGGGCTCATCAGCAAATTCGCATCAGTATCGGAATGCGCAAATAATGATGAGACAAGGAGCCGCTTATTCGCTGGAAGAACGCGAATTAAATAAAGACCTTTTGATGTCTCAACTGGAGTTAATATTTGAAAAAGAAGGTGAAATTGAATTTCTATCTAAAAAAAGTAAAGAATTTGGCAGAACTGATGCCGCAAAAGAAATGGCAGGTGTAATAGTGGATTATTTGGAAATGGTAGCCAAAGAAAAGGAAAAAAAGAAATGAAATATTATTTTATTGGCATTGGCGGATCGGGAATGGCGCCAATGGCGAACATATTATTAGATCAAGGCCATGAAGTATCCGGATCGGATAGGGAAGATTCGGAAAATGTAAAAAAACTAAAGGAGAGAGGCGCCAAAATCTTTTTAACTCATTCCTCGGATAATATTGAAGCTGATTTGGATGTCGTTGTTTATAGCTCGGCGATACCTCAAGATAATGTCGAATTGGTGAAAGCAAGAGAATTGAATAAAAAAATTGTTCTCCGCTCTGAACTTTTAGGTGAATTAATGCAAGAAAGTAAAGGAATTGCAATTGCAGGGACTCATGGCAAGACAACCACAACGTCGCTTATTGCCCTTGCCTTAAAAGATGCCGGACTAGATCCGTCGGCTATAATTGGCGGCGAAATTCAGAAAATTAACTCAAATTATTTAAGCGGAAAAGGTGAATATTTTGTTGCTGAGGCTTGCGAATACCAGCGTGCGTTTCTAGATTTATCTCCTTTTGCCGTCATAATAACGAATATAGAGGCGGACCATTTAGATTATTTTAAAGACATTAATGATATTGTTGATGCTTTTGAGACTTTTGTTTCCAAAATTAATCCGAATGGGTTTTTAATAATAAACGGGGATTCGGAGATCACAAGACGCCTAGGATCTGTAGCAAAATGCAAGGTTGTTTGCGTCGGTTTTGGCATATCAAATGATTGTCGAATAACCAATTTGGAAAATGACGGGATCGGATTAACTTTCACGGTAATTATGGATAATCAATCATATGATGTAAAATTAGGAATTTCAGGTTTGCATAATGCGTTCAATGCAGGTTTGGTTATTGCCTGTCTTATCCAGTTGGGTGTAGATGTTTCGTCTATTCTGGCTACCTTTAGGGACTTTAGAGGCGCTAAAAGACGACTAGAGGTTATAAGCGACGACCCGTTAATTATTGATGATTATGGTCATCATCCAACCGAGATAGGTGCAACTTTTGATGCATTAAAGAGAGCCTACAATCTTCCTATTTTCGCTATTTTTCAACCGCACCAATACTCTCGGACAAAAGAATTTTTTAATGAATTTGCTTCTGTGCTTTCTAAGGCAGATAATGTAGTTTTAGCTAAGATTTACGAGGCTAGAGATTTCGATAATACGAATAGAGAAAATCTTGAGGATGAGTTAGTAAAAAAAATTAACAGTTTAGGGGGGAAAGCAGTGTTTATAGATTCTTTTGAAGAGACTGCCGATTATGTTTTTAAAAAGTACAAAAGCGGAGTTATTTTAACTATTGGAGCAGGCACTATTAATAAACTGGGACCAATGATATTGGATAGATATGGCAAAACAGCAAGTTCGTAGAAAAAGAAATAATAATTATAGAAAAAGACTCATAATGCCCTCGAGCCCTCTAGAGTACAAGAAATCCAGGTCATTCAAGAGTTTTTTTATAAAAATCTTTAGCTTGGCTCTCTTAACCTTTTTATATTGGTTTTTTATCTCCGATGACATGATGATAAAAAAAATAAACGTTAAGGGCGTTGAGGGAGAAGCAAGAATTAAAATAGAAAGCCAGGCAGGAAACTATATCTCCAGCGGAATTCTTTCAAGAAACTTTTATTTTTTATCGACGAATAAACTGAAAAGCAGACTTCAAGACAATATGCCAGAACTTAAAGAAATTGCAGTTACAAAAACATCTGCCAATAAGGAAGTGCTTATTGAAGGATTTCTTCGGGATATAAAATTTAACTGGATTACCGGCACAGAAAGCTACGTTGTTGATAAGGATGGTATAGTTGTTGCTTCAGGAGCTCAAGGCCTAGTTTTAAATATTATTGATAAAACCAATACACCAATTAACGTAGGGGACAAGGTAGGCTCTCCGGATTTAATGTTATTTATTGATAATTTGGGCAGTAGTTTTTCGTCAACCGGCTTAGAGGCAAAGGAAATAATTATTAAAAATGAATTTAAAAGAGACATTGAAGTGAAAACAACAAATAATTTTTCCGTTTATTTGGATTCTACTAGAAACCTCGAAAATCAACTTTCTAATTTAACGAGAATTGTAGTGGAGACAAAAAGAGATAATAAAAAGATTAGCGAATATATTGACCTAAGAATTGAAAATAAAATTTTCATGAAATAATTGTGAAACATATAAATTGTTTCACAAAATAGAAGAGCGGAGTACTCAGAAAACGGCCTTTTTTTAATGTTAAAATAAGACAAATAAAATTTAAAAATTTTTTCGGTCGGTGGGTTGGGGGACTATTGCCTTTATTTTATTTAATGGCTGATAATATCTGATTAACCATTTGGTAAACATATGTATTGGAACAATGAAAAAAAATAAATGATAGGTCATAAGAAGGCAGTGAAACTGTAATAAGTTTAGATGTTTATATCAAGTTAGCTCTGCAAGAGCTTTTTTAGCAATGCAAAGGTAAAAAAAGATGACTCATATTACCTCTTTTTTCAATAACCGGCAAGGACGCATAAGATACATTGTGCGACATGACCTACTGCAGTAAAAAGAGGTCTACTTTTTTTACCTCTTTGTGTCTTGCCTGTTTGGCGATGAAATAAATATTTAATTATTAACTATTTAAAAACTATCGTTTCCCCCGGCTTTATCTCGCGGGATCCGTCATCTTTAATATTATTATCATTATTTATTATATTATTGTTATTTTTATCGCTGGCCGTATTGGGCCGATTATTCGTATTTGTGGCTTCATTTGAACTATCGCCTTGCTTCTTGGCTAAGGCAGACTGAATGGCGTCTCTTAAATTCTGCTCGTTTGGTTTTACCGCGGCATGTTTATTGCTGCTCGTGTTTCTAGAAGAATTGTTATAATCAGTGTGGTTGCTTCTATACGGTTTTTTAAATTGTGAATAATTTGAATTCTGATTTTCATTAGGTCTGCTATGAAATTGTTTCACGGGCTGTTTCATAGTTTTCTCTTGCGTCTGATTTCTCTCTATAATTTGTGAGGAATTGTCATGATGACGCGGAAGCTGGGGTTCATTTCTTTTCTCTACCCTTGGCTTATATACCGGACGTTCTTCCCGATTAAAATTAGACGGCTTCTTATCTTCTACCGGTCTTTTGGTCGCATAATTGTTGGTCCTTCTTTCTCCTCCTGCATCAGAATCTGAAACTTCTTCACCGTTTTCGTTTTGGGGAATGCTGGTACTGAATTTATTAATTAAGTCCTCTACTTCATCTTTTGAGCGAGCAAAATTATCCCTTGAATATTTATAAATTTCCTTGGAGTGGTCAATTTTTGATGGCAGAAGGTTTAATATTTGTGCTGAAAAAGGTTGTCTTGTAACGCCGTCAATAAGCATTTTTAAGTAAATGTGTCTATTATCCAAGTTTATGAGGTCTTCGGACGTGAAAAGCTTAGAGAATTCATTTTCTAAGAAGGTTGCATCTTTTGCTCCCACACGGTAGGAAATTAAGGTGCCGACGTTACCAAAAACTGCATCTCTTACCGTCTCTTCCATTTGAGTGATATATTGGTTGGCAACGATTAAATCTAGACGATATTTTCTGGCTTCGGATAGAATTTTTGCAAATGATTCGGTGGCAAAGTTTTGGAACTCGTCGACATAAAGGTAAAAGTCTTTTCGTTCTTCTGCCGGTATATCTGCCCTGGACATGGCGGCAAGCTGAATTTTAGTTATCATCATAGAACCAAGAAGGGCCGAGTTGTCCTCACCTATTCGACCGGATGACAGATTAATAATTAATATTTTTTCTTCATCCATTATTTTCCGAACATCCACGGTGCTTACTGGCTGTCCAACGATATTTCTAATTAAAGGCGAGGCAATAAATTGACCAACCTTGTTTAAAATTGGAGCAACTGCCTCGGTAGCAAAACGGTCATTATATGTTGCGTATTCTTTTTCCCAGAAATTTCTTACAACAGGGTCCTTAATGTTTTTTATTATTTTCTGTCTGAAATTTTTCTCGGTAAGCATACGGATAACGCCAAGCATGGTTGAATCGGGAGTATCAAGTAATGCAAGAATTGTGTATCTCAGTACGTATTCCAGTCTTGGTCCCCAGCTATAACCGAATTGTTTTTTGAATATGGAGACAAATCCTGAAGCGATCATTTCTTTAAAATCGGGGTTTGGGCATTCTAAGGCATTGAAGGCAATTGGGAATAAAGTATCGGCGGGATTAAAATAGACAACATCTTTAATTCGATATTCCGGAATATATTTTATAACCATTTCGGCCAAATCTCCGTGCGGATCGATAATACATACTCCGTGGCCGGCATAAATGTCGGAAATCGATAAAAGAGCTAAAGAGTAAGATTTACCTACTCCGGACTTACCTATTATATACATGTGGCGGCTGCGGTCTTCTTTTTTTATACCGAATTTTTGCTTGTTTCCTCTAAAATTGGTTTGACCAAATAAGGTTAGCTCTTCAGGTGACGAAGACCCTTCAAGCGGCAAGTTTGCCGGCGGTGCGGATTTTTTTGATGAAACCCAGTTAATATTTGGTGTTTCAACGGAAACGTGCGGCAAATGATAAATGCTTGCTAATTCCTCAATATTTAATATGAACCCATCGTCGAAAAATCTGGCTCGGTATTCATCCAATACGGTTTTACCCGGTATGGTTTTGCTGGAAACAAAGCCGTTTAGCGTTGTATTGAACTGCTTAAAGCTGCCGGCAACAGCTTGCAGTCTGTATTTGACTTTCCCCGGGTTCTTCGAGGCGTAAATTACCCTGATTTTAACATTGTATCCTAGTTTCATAGCCTTGGTGTCTATGGCGGTCATTTCAGCCTCTTCATGTTTGGACAGGCTTGGCTTAGCGGCCGGACCGCTTGATGGCTCGGGTGCTTTTAAGGCCATGGAAATTAAGGTCTTTGGCAATGTAAAGGGAGCAGATTTAATAGATCCGAATATGGAGTTAAGAGTCATGGGGCTATTACCTGACCTGACATTCGAGGTATGGCTTTGAGATTTTGACTGCCAGTCATTGCCTTCCGGCTGAATTAAATATTGAATCCAAATTTGCTCATTTAAGTCATCTAACTTGCTAAGAACGCTTGTAATAGAAGCTAATGGATCTACTTCAAAGCTGATAAATGACTTGATGGGAAGCATGTGATCTTTCTCTAGAGAAATTTCGGTACCATATATATGATATCCGTCATCGCCGTTTCCTATTTGGGTAGAATAGTCATTGACTATCGTAATTTCGGCGGAAGGATATTGGGCATATAGCTGACCTTCGAGATAGTCCTTTAAATAAACAGGAAGCCAAATATAAAAACTTATGTTATTTAAAGAAGCGACAATTTCGAAAGAAATATGTTCTTGAATACTCCCCTCTCTTCTTTGATCTTCGGCGTCTTTTAATATTCCGTGCAGAGAGGCAAACATCATTTCGGCAGCAACTGGCCCCTTTTCATTATTTTTTGGAACCTCAACCTTTAATATTACATGGTCCATGTTTTCTACCCAATCGGTTTTTCGTCTGTTTTGGTAAGCCTCCCAAGCGAAAATGAGTACAAAAATCCACCAGGTATAGGAAAAGAAAAAAATCCCAATCTTAATAATTTCTTGAATTATCGAATATATCAAATCTAAAGACATGAAGTTTACTCCTCAGGTAAGGAGTAGGTGGCCTTGCCTACTCGGATAAATTTGTTTTTGTTTTGAAGGTTTAATACGATAGTAGTTTGTTTAACCTCTCTCTTCTCTAACACTTTTTGAATAATATCATTTTTATGGAGAACCCGATATTCGGTAAGGATTTCGGTAATAATATCTGTTACAGTACCCGGCCTGTAACCCCAATCGGTTAAGGCATAAATACCTCTACCGATAAGAACAAATCGCTCATCACGGATAAGTTCATTATGAACAGCCTGTCTAGTTATGGATTTTTTAGACATGGTTTTTACTCTTGCGGCAATATCCGAAAAGTGCAGCGGTTTTCCCTGTTTTATTAAAATATAATGAGTTTTATCCTTGATGCTTTTTGGATTAACAGACGGCCAAATTGCCAGTCCGACATTATTTTCATCTATGACAATGGTTTTACTTAGTTTAATTGCTTTTTCAATTAGTTCATTTAAAGGTTCAGTATTAAGAATTTCTTTAATTTTAGTAGTCAAAGTGTCTAACGCCATCGGTTTGCCGTGTTCTTTTAATATCTCGGTAGCCTTCATGGTGATCTTTTTTATATCTTTAAAGCTATAGTCGTTACTTATAAAGCAAGCTCTTATATGGTCATCTTCTGAAATTTCTTCAATATCAGATGACAAGTTGAGAAGTAGTCTAATGTTGTTGAAATTTTGTTCTCCAAATAGTTCTTCTGCACTTTTGGCACTTAGAATTCCTTCTTTGGTAACAATACTAAATAATGCTTGATATTCTTCTTTTTCTCCAAGCTTTGCATTTTTTAACTTACCGAGAGCTGCTTTTTCAATTTGTCTGACTCGTTCTCTGGTAATATGGTATCTTTGACCAATTTTTTCTAAAGTCATTCTTGATCCGTCTAAACCAAATCGAAGAATAAGCACTTCCCTACTTCTATCTTTTTTTAGAAGCTTAAGTGCCTCGTTAGTTAGCTGTTTTAAATCATATTTTGATAAGACAGATTTTTGCATTTTTTTTTAGCTAATTAATAGATGCACAAATTATAGCATCTTGATGATAATTTGTCAACGGTTTCTAGAGAATTTCTTTTTCATCACCATTTTTAGCTTCTTCGTACTTACAATTAGAGCAAACGATTTTCTTTCCTTTTTCTACCATTAATGTCTGGCATTTGGGACATTTTTTGTCAACCGGCTTATCCCAGCTGGCAAAATCGCACTCAGGCCACCTAGAGCAGCCAAAGAATATTTTGCCTTTTCGACTCTTTTTCTCGACTATGTCGCCTTCATTGCATTTGGGACATTTTATATTTAAAGGAATAGAGAATGGTTTTGTAAATTTACAATCCGGCCATCCGGAACAAGCAAGAAATGTTCCAAATCTACCCTTCTTAATTGCCAGTTGTTTGCCGCATTCGGGGCATTTTTCTTCAACTAGTTCCGGTGGTATTTCCACTCTTTCTATGGTTTCACTCTTTTCGGCCAGTTGCTTAGAGAACGGATCCCAAAAATGTTTAATAACGTCTTGCCATTTTGTCTCTCCTTCAGCGACGTCGTCAAGTTCCTTCTCCATTTGCGCCGTAAAAGTAATATTTATTATATTGGAAAAGTTTTCGGTAAGTAAATCGGAAACGATAAATCCAATTTCTTGCGGAATTAACTTACGGTCAATGATTTGAACATATTCCCTATCCTTTAAGGTGCTTAGGATTGGTGCGTAAGTTGAAGGACGTCCAATTCCTTCTTCTTCCAAAACTTTAATTAAACTGGCCTCGGAATATCTTGGGGGTGGTTGAGTAAAATGTTGATTCGGCAGCAAGTCCAACAATTTTAGCATTTCGCCAATTTCTATTTCGGGTAGAATTCTCTTTTCTTCTTCTTCCTCTCTTGCATGACTTTCTTCATATACTTTGGTAAATCCCGGAAATATAATTCTGTTCCCGTTGGCTCTTAGTGCGTAGTCTGATGCTTCAATATCTATGGCGGTTTGTTCCATTTTTGCCGATGCCATTTGGCAAGCAATTGCCCTTTTCCAAATAAGCGAATAAAGTTTTAATTGGTCTTTTGTTAGGTATTTAGTTATAGCCTCCGGTTCAAGCTCCGGATAGGTTGGTCTTATTGCTTCGTGTGCTTCTTGAGCAGCCTTTACCTTTTTATAAACTCTTACTTTTTCCGGAAGATATTCCTTACCATACTTAGTTTCAATTACGCTTCTAATTTTATTCAATGCTTGGCTGGAAAGACTTGTGCTATCGGTTCTCATATAGGTTATAAGGCCGGTGTTTCCTCTATCCCCTATTTCAATTCCTTCATACAGCTGCTGTGCCAACATCATAGTTTTTTTTGCGCTAAAGCTCAATTTTCTTCCGGCGTCTTGTTGCAGAGTTGAAGTAATAAATGGTGCAACCGGATTTCGGTTAACTTCTTTTTTTGTAACATCCTTGACTTTAAAAGTGGATTTTTTCAGTTCCTCTACTATTTTGTTGGCTTCTTTTTCGTTCTTTATGTCAATCTTTTTACCTTTAAAACTCTGTACAAAGGCGGTAATTTCTCCCTTTTTAGCTTTGAGCAGTGCACTAATTGACCAATATTCCTCGGGTTTAAAAGCCTCTATTTCTCTTTCTCTTTCTACGATTAAACGCAATGCAACAGATTGGACCCTGCCTGCCGATAAGCCTCTTCTTACTTTAGTCCAAAGCAGAGGGCTCAGTTTATATCCAACAAGCCTATCTAAAATACGCCTGCCTTGCTGGGCATCAACAAGGTCTTTATTTATTTTTCTGGGATGAGACACAGCATCGGTTAGTGCCTCTTTAGTGATCTCGTGGAAAGTAATTCTTTTTGCTTTATCGCTGGTATGATCAAGCCCGGTAGCTTTTAGTATGTGCCAGGAAATAGCCTCCCCTTCTCTATCAAGGTCCGTTGCCAGAAAAACGGTTTTTGCCTTTTCAACTTCTTTTTTTAAATCATTTATGACTTTTTGAGCTTTCTTGGGAATAATATAAGTAGGTTTAAAATTTTTATCTACATCAATACCCAGTTTGGTTTTCGGAAGATCTCTTATATGTCCAAAACTGGCTTTAACTTTATAATCGGGTCCCAAAAATCTCTCGATTGTTTTGGCCTTTGCCGGTGATTCAACTATTAATAAATTTTTTGCCATAAGTAATACTTTAAGTAAATTTTAGATTTCGTCAAGTTTTGTTTTGTTAATTAATATAATATAAAGATTATTTGATGTAGAGGCAAGCGTTTATTTAGACGGATAAATTACACCATTTATATTTTTAACTTGACCTTTAAGTTCCATGCTTGAAACTAAAACGCTTATTTTTGATATGGATCGATTTAGCTCTATTGCCAATTTTTCTATGTCTAATGGAGTTATTAGTGCTGATATCAGTTCCCTTTCCGCGTCTGACAGTTCTTGTGTTTTTGAATTTTGATTAGTTAGTAAAATATAATCTTCTAAAATATCATTAGCCGAAGTAACCGGCTTTGCACCTGTTTTAATTAAGTTATTCGTTCCCCTGGAGTTAAGGCTTAATGGACTTCCCGGAACGCTGTAAACATCCTTGCCAAAATCTAAAGCAAAATCCGCCGTAATTAAAGCACCGGATTTTTCAGCGGCTTCAACTATAAGAACTCCATCACTTAAGGATGCAATTATTCGATTTCTGCCGACAAAGTGGTATCTCTGTGTGATAATTCCGGGGGGATATTCTGAAACAATAGTGCTTCCCGTATCAAGTATTTTGTTTGCCAAAGTAATATTGTGTGATGGATAGATACGATCTATCGGAGTTCCAAGGACAGCAATAGTCTTACCGCCTCCTTCCAAGCAGCCGCGGTGAGCTTCACTGTCGATTCCTTCTGCAAGTCCGGAAACAATTACCATTCCGGCTCTAGCTAAAGTGGTGGCAATTTCATTTGTTATCATTCGTCCGTCTGTAGTGACCTTTCTAGCTCCCACAATTCCAATAGCGGGTGTTTCAAGTTCGAAACTCGGGTTGCCTCTTATGTATAGTAAAATCGGTGGATCGGATATGTTTTTAAGTTTTTCCGGATAATCCTCATCAAATAGTGAAACTACCTTAATATTTTTTTCGCTGAGTGTTTTTGCGATACTCGAAGGCTCAACAATCTTTTTTTGATCAAAATAAATATTTATTTCATTTTCTCTAACGAGGCCGCATTCTGATAATGTTTTCTTGGAAGCGTTCCAGAAATTTCTTGCAGATTTAAAGTAAGTGAGTAATTTTAAAATAGTGGAAGACGAAAAAAGTTGCATTTTGTCAATTGCTATCAAAATTTCTTTATCTTTTTTGTCCATAAAAACATAATATCACAAAAACCATTGACACAAAAATACTTTTATGTTAACATAACGTAGTTAGTTGATAATTTAATCGTATTCTTTTAACGAAAGCTATGACCCACGACACATTATGTGGTCACCTTATGGTCGCGGGTAGCTAGTGGTGAAATCGGTCGTTTTTTTTGTTACCTTTTTTAGAAGTAGCAAGCTTTCGTTTAGCTTGCTTTTTTTATTGAAAAAAGTTCATTTAAGGTGAATTTCTTCCAGTAAAAAAGATTGGATCTTAAAAAGGAGGTGGAAGATGGAAAGTTCGACAAAAATTCTTGTTTTTGTTGCAATCTTTTTCGTGGGCATTTTTGCCTACAGTCAAACGTCAATTGGCGAGAAGCTTACTCAGCTGAAGGAGGTTAAAGAAAAGATTACGGAACTTGCAGACACTAAAACACAAAATAGTTCTGCTAAAACGAATGATATCTACGCTTACAAAGCTACGTCTAAAAAATATGCGGCTTCTCTATATCTTCATCGGTATGAAGAGCATATCAAGTTAAAAAGTTGCTATAAGAGTCATTTGAGGCAAACTAATAATAAGGTAGAGAAAATGGCCATAATAGATGGACTAGTTATGCTTTCGCAGATTTCCGGAATGCCATATGCTGGCTACGAAAGTAATCTAACCGCTCTTCTTATAAGAGACCAATCTCCATTAGGAAAAAAAAGGTTAAGATTGCACTTTGTGGCATTGGGGTTGGCTAAAAAACAATACCCAAAACAGCAAAAAAAGGTTTCTATTGCAGGATCTACGCCGGAAATGGATGCTATTGATCCGCTCGTAAGGCTTTATTGGCCGCATAATCCCAATGACGCATTATCTGTATATTGGAGAGAATCAAGCGGACTACCCTATGAATTAAATCACGGTGGGTGCCAAGATTTTGGCATAACACAGATTAATCTGAAATGGCAAAAGCATTATATGCAAAAATATGGCTTGACCTTAACAGATCTTTACGATCCGGTAATAAATGTTGCTTTCGGTAGAATTGTTTATTCCAACTGGAAGTGTTCATTTAAACCGTGGGTAGCTTCAAGAAAATTAGGAATACACTAGAAAAGGAAGGGATTAGAATGAAAAGCATGTTTGTTTCTTCGGCAAAAATGGCACTAAAGGACTTAAATAGTCTAATAGCGGATCTTTTTGACAAGTCGCTAACGACCGGTTTCGGGCATAAATTGTTCGGTCCACTAATTATTGTGCTGATCAAATTTATGATTCCGCTTCTTATCATTCTGTTAATGTATTTATGGAGTAGAAGGTATGGAAAGAGGCCGGCAGTGCATTTTATGTGCGTGGTATTGCTGACATCTGTTGTCTTTGTTTTTAAGGCAATGTTTTCTCTATTGTGGTCATTTGTTTGGCAAACTATTGATGAAGTTAGAGAGATCTTTAACAACTTAAGCCATATGAAGAGAGTTGTTGCCAGGAAGAAACTGGATGACAAACTGGCCGAGGAAATGAAAAAGCTAGAGTCAGTAGAGAAAAAAGCAAAGCAATTAAAGCAAGTTGAGGAAATAGATACGAGTAATAGTGAAAAGATTGAAAAACGACGTAGCCGCATAATTAGTAAGTATGATGGATATCTTCCAGACAAAGATATTAAGTAGCTTTTAGCTACCCCGGGGAGTTTCTTTAAATGAGGGACTCCCCTCTTTTTTTAGGAAGAAAAACTTTTTTGTCAAAAAAGTGCTTGACAAAATAGGAATTATTTGCTATGATACTCTATCAATCAATTGGTTGATAAATTTTTTAAAAAATAGTTGACAAAAGAATAATGGTTTGATAAAATTTCTTGATGGTTATTAAAAAACCGTAATTTGATAAGCAAACCCCTCCGTTGTTCGGAGAATTCTGCTAACGAGCGGGACCTTAACCACCCTCCTTAAGGCCACTCGTTAGTATAATTCTCCCAGCAACACGTCTGCCTAATAATTTTATAGAGGCAGATCAAGTCAATTTGACAGTTGTTGTATTTTGGGAGGCCTTTGCAAACTCGAGAAAGACCCCGCGTAAGCGGGGTCTTTCTTTTTGTCTAGGTACTTACGTTTGCCGGCCCATCTTTTATAAAAGATATGAGAAGGTCATAGAGTTTATTAAAAGAAGCATCAATAGTTTCTTGTTCTACTTCCCCTAATTTTCCAAGAACATATTTTTCGGTTGGGATTTGACTAAGGCTTTCTGTTTTAATGCCTATTCTTATCCTAAAAAAGTTATCGTTATTTAAATTATTGATTATTGAATCAATTCCCTTGTGTCCGCCGGAAGAACCACTTTGTCTTGTTCTAATTTTGCCAAGTGTTAGGTCCGCATCATCATAAATAACCCAAATTTTTTCTACCGGTATTTTGTAATAATTAGCAATTTTTAATGCTGCATTGCCGGATGAATTCATATAGGTTTGCGGTTTAGCAAATATAATTTCCTTTCCTTCAATGGACGTATCAACAATTTGGGCATTAAATTTTTTATTAAAAGAAAAGCTCAAACCGTATTTTGCAGCAAGTGCGTTTAAAAACATAAAACCGACATTATGTCTTGTTTTCTCATAATCTTTGCCCGGATTTCCAAGTCCCAAAATTAATATCATTTGTTCTGCCTCTTTTTTAAGACTATTTTAATTGGGGTTCCGGTAAAATCATTTTCCGCTCTAATGCTGTTTTCCAGATATCTAATATAGGAAAAGTGAATATATTCAGGGTAGTTGCAAAATAACGTAAACTCTGGCGGATTAGTATCGGTTTGTGTCGCATAAAATATTTTCGGCCTTGTACCTTTTTTCATTCCCGGAGGTCTTTTGGTTGTAATCTTCTCGATCATGTTATTTAATTTGGATGTTTGAACCTTAGTTTCTCTGTTTTCGCTTACAGTTTGTATAACCGAGCCTATTTTATCCAAATTTTTTCCAGTTAAGGCAGATACAAAAATCACAGGTGCCCAATAGACAAAAGCATATTTATCGCGAAGCATTGATAAATAGTGATCCATGGGCTGTTCTTCTTTGTCGATAGCATCCCACTTGTTTACAATGATGATAAGACCCTTCCCCATTTCTTTAATCATGCCGGCAATGTTTAAATCCTTAGCTACGGCGCCCTCGGTAGCATCAAGTACCAAAAGCACAATGTCCGCTCTTTCAGCGGCCTTAAGTGACCTTAAAACGCTATATTTTTCAATTCCCGCCTCTATCTTTCCACTCCTTCTAATGCCTGCCGTATCAATAAGTAAAATTTTCTTGTCTCCTTCTCGAAAAATAACCTCATTGATGTCGCGTGTAGTTCCGGGGATATTTGAAATAATTGCCTTATTTTGCCCCGATAATTTATTAAGTATAGAAGACTTGCCGACATTTGGTCTTCCGAGAAAGGCAACGACAATATCAGCCGTTTTGGGCTCAACTAACTTTCCCGGAATTTTTTTAATTTTTTGTACTAATAAGTCTAAGAAATCCCCCACTCCTCTTCCGTGAATCGACGAAATGGCGATTGGTTCTCCAAGTCCAAGCTTATAAAAATTAACTATAGAATTCTCAAGTTCCTGATTATCAGCTTTATTGGCAACTAAAATATATGGTTTCTTTTTCTTTCTTAAAATCTGGGCTGCTCTTTCGTCTTCAATGGTTATTTCGGTCCCGGCCTGAACCATAAAAATAAAAAAATCAGCTTCATCAAGGGCAAAATTTATTTGATCCTGAATATTTGCAGCTAGTTCGTCCTCGATATCTTTATCAATTCCCGCTGTATCTACCAGCATGAAGCTTGTGTTTTTCCATTCAACCTCTTCATATATTCGATCTCTGGTTGTGCCGGCAACATTGGAGGTAATAGCGTTTCTTTGGCCAATAATTCTATTAAACAAAGAGGACTTACCAACATTTGGCCTGCCTACGATTGTTACAATCGGTTTTTCTTTTTTACCAGACATATGAGCTTCCTATCCATGAAATAATATTGGTGGTTTCCGTGAAGCGATTTTTTGACCCCATAACAATTATAAGGACGTCATGATTCTTTATCCTAGCAAGCGTTATAAGGCACTCTCCTGCTAAATTTGTTTTTCCGGTTTTAACTCCGAAAATCATACCATTATCTAACAATTTGTTAGTATTTGCAAGGTGATGTATATAACCCGAGGTTGATTTGGCATCAAATTCCTTTGTTTTGACAATATTTTTGAACTCATTGTCGTTAAGCAGGATCCTTGCTAGTGTGGCTAAATCTCTGGCACTGGAATAGTGAGAAGGCGAGTCGACCCCGCTTGGATTTTCAAAATTAGTTGAAGTGAGGCCAATTTTTTTGGCAGTTTCATTCATTCTTGAAACGAACTTTAGATCAGTATCACTTATTTCCCTGCCAAGAATAATGGCGGCATCTCCGGCTGATTCTACTAAAAGGCCATAAAGCAGATCTCTAATAGAAATTTTTTCACCGGGAAACAATCCCATATATGATTCTTCCGATGAAAGATTGAATTGCGAAACTGTAGCAATATCATCCAATTGGAGATTTTCGAAGGTAAGATAAGCAGTCATCAGTTTAGTTAGGCTTGCCATAGGAACTTTTGAGTAGCTATTTTTATCGAGAAGAACAAAATTAGTATTCAAATCTATGGCAAAAAGAGTGTCGCTAAGATTAGTATAAAATATTTGTTCAGAATTTTTTACTGGTAAATTTGATAGCTCAATTTGTTTTCCTTTAGTTAGTATGACTTTTTGAGTTTTAGTATTCGGTTCTAGGCTAACATACTTTTCCTGAATGTTTTTTGCCCAAATTGAAGGTAGTAGTAGGTCTGAAACTATGAACAATGTAATAAGCAGGTTACTCATCTTTTAATTTACAAATCTCCTTTTCAGTTAGGTATCTAAGCTCGCCTTCTCTTAAATCGCCCAGTTTTAAAAATGATATTCTTGTTCTTTTTAATTCTATCACCTCAAAGCCAAAGTAGGCAAACATGCGCCTTATAAGTCTGTTTCTGCCTTCAGAAATGGTGATATTAATTTTACCGTTTCTTAACTCAATTTTTTTGGGCTTTATAAATCCGTCCTCAAGCTCAAAACCGCCCAACATCTTTTCTAATACCGATTTGTCAATTTTTGGTTTCGTTTTTACTTCATATTCTTTTTCTTTTTCATATCTTGGGTGAGTGAGTTTATTCGCCATGATCCCATCATTCGTCAAAAGTATTAGGCCGGAAGTTTCTTTATCTAAACGTCCAACTGGCTTTAAATGTTTTAAATCTTTGGGAAGCAAGTCCGTAATTATTTGTTTTGCGTGATCATCTTTAAGAGTAGTCACATAACCTGTTGGTTTGTTGATTAAAACGTATTCGAATTTTTTTGGTAGTAATGGTTTGTCATCAAGTATTATTATGTTGTTTGAACTAACCATATCTGTCAAAGAAGCTTTTCTTCCATCAATAAAAATTTGTCCATTTTGAATGAATCTTTCAACTTTTCTTCTAGAGCCAAGGTCGCACTTGGCTAAATACTTATTAATTCTTTCCATACATCAAGTTCCTATAAATGGATTTAATCATTTTTATCCTCAGTTTTCGGTAGTTCATCTAAGGATTTAATACCGAAATGTTTAAGTAAATTTGAGTTAGTACCGTATAAAATGGGCTTACCTAAAGATTCTTTTCGTCCCTTTTCTTCAATTATTCCGCGGATAAGGAGAGACCTAACCGCATAATCGCAGTTAACACCTCTTATATTTTCGATTTCGCTTTTTGTAACCGGTTGTTTATATATGACAATAGCCAATGTCTCCAAGGCTCCTTGGTTTAAATCTTTTCTGGTTTCCTCGTTTAAGAATAAGCTAACAAATTTAGCATTAGAGGGACTAGTAATCATTTCGTACTTACTGTCATGTTGAATAATGTTAATACCCCTATTCTTATAATCCTCTATAAGACCATTTAAAGCCTCAAGAGCGTTCGTTTCATCGGTTTTTAGTATATCCGCTAGTTCAGAGGGACTTACTGGCTTATTTGCGACTAAAAGCAAACTTTCAATTATCTCTTTAATATTCATCGCAAATCCTCAATTTTAGCATTATCAAAATTCTCCTTTTGGCTAACCCTTATGGCCTTTTGTTTTATCATCTCCAGTATTGCTAAAAAATAAACCACAATTTCAATTTTCGATTTCGCCTTTTTTATTTCATCAAGCAAGTTTAGTGTTTTGTTTTTCTTAAGGGCACTATTTATTCGATCAATTATTTGCTCAATTGTTACTTGTTTTTGTATGGTTTTTTCTTCCAGCGGTTTGTCTGGCATCTTTTTTAGGATTTGTTGAAATAATATAGTTAAGTCTTTTAACTCGGTTTCCGGCGGATGAAAGAAAATGGCTTTATCAAATTGCCTTTCGCCGGGACTTCGAGAAAATTTACCTTCTGCTAAGATATCTTTTAAATGTTCGGCCGCTTCTTTGTATCTCTTATATTCTTCTAACTGGGTCTTGAATTCTTTTATTTCTTCTTCGGACTCATCGTTTATGAGTGAGGGCAACAAAGCTTTTGATTTTAAGTAAATTAGCTTTGAGGCAATGTTTAGGAATTCTACAAGTTGATCGGTATTAATTTTAAATTCGTCGATATATTTTAGATATTCCCGGGTGATTTTAGCCAAGGAAAGATCTGTAATGCTTAACTTCTCTTTTTCAATTAAAGAAAGAAGAAGATCAAAGGGTCCCTCAAATTGTTGAATTTTAACCGTATAGGTCATAACTATGGTTTTAGTCTATTCATATCCCTGGGAAAAAGGCTTGCTTCTTTAACGTTATCTAATTCCAGAAAGCGTGCAGTTAGTCTTTCCAGTCCTTGGCAAAAGCCTCCATGAGGCGGCATTCCATATTTAAATACGTTTAAGTAGTCTTCAAATCCTTCTGTGCTCATGCCTCGTTTTTTCATCTTGGACATGTGATCTTTGTATCTGTGAAGCCTTTGACTTCCGGTTGTTACCTCAAGACCTCTAAATAAAAGGTCAAAGCTTAAGGTTTCTTCCGGACTTTCAGGGTCATCCATCGTATAAAATGGCCGTTTTTTACTTGGATAGTGAGTGATAAAAATAAATTCGCTATTCCATTTTTTTGTCGAATATTCACAAAGCTGCTTTTCATGCTTTGGTTCTAAGTCCGGTTCGCCGATGCATTTTTCGCCATATTCCTTTTCTAGAATTTCCTGTGCTTCTCGAAGTTTAATAACCGGAATTTTAACAAAGTCCGGAATTTTTGCTCCTAAAAGATCAAACTCTTTCTTGGAATTTTTCTTAAGCCTATCAATTACATATTTAATTAAATCTTGATGCATATCAATTAAATCTGTCCAACTATTAATAAAAGCCATTTCAATATCAAGGCTCATATATTCGTTTATGTGTCTGGAAGTAGAATGAGGCTCGGCTCGATACACGAAGGCTGTTTCGAAAACTCTTTCAAATACGCCAGCCATAATTTCTTTGTAAAGTTGAGGGCTTTGTGCAAGATAGGCTTTTTTCTTAAAGTACTTTACCTCGAACATTTCTGCCCCGCCCGTTTCAGCTCCGGCGCCAACTATTTTTGGTGTGTTTATCTCTGTAAAATCAAGCTCTTTAAAGAAATCTCTCCATGCAGAAAGAATTTCGGCTTGTACTTTAAAAATTGCCTTTTGACTAAAAGCCCTTAATGTTAGCGGTCTAAAATCTAGAAGGGTATCTAAATTGACATTAAGATCTTTTTTATTAATTTCTATCGGTATGTCTTCGGTTACTGGTGATAAGATTTCAACATTTTGTACATGTATTTCTGCTCCGCCCGGTGCCCTGTCTTCTTTTACCACTTTGCCCGTAATGGAAACAACCGATTCGGTGGTGAGCTCTTTTAATTTATCTAAGTCTTCCGTTTTTTCGACAATTGCCTGAACCAGACCGCCTCTATCTCTAAGCACAATAAAATTAATACCGCCAAGTTTGCGGATTTTATGTATCCATCCGGATACCATTACTTCTTTGCCGATTCTTTCGGCAACGTTTATTGAAAGTGTTCTTTCCATAGGTTCATTATATGTTATTTCTTACTAGTTTACTAGGTAAAAATAAAAAAAGCCTGCATTAAGGGCTTTTTTAGGAAAATAATTAACTAGCGAGAACTTGTTTGACTTTTTCTACTACCTCAGAAAGTGTAACCTGGGATTTTACCAGATATTCATCCGCTCCAAGGGCTTTCCCTTTTTCTACATCCGATGGTTGCGACAATGCAGACATAACAATAATCTTTGTTATTTTAGTTTCCGGAGTAGCTCTTAATATGTCCAGCACGTCAAAACCGCTAATTTTTGGCATCATAATATCCAAGAGAACTATGTCCGGTTTTTCTTTGACAGCAATGGACAGAGCTTCTTCGCCATCCGAGGCTACCACAACATTATAATTTTCTGCACCAAAACGAGCAGAATATATATCTCTTAAAGCAACATCATCTTCAACTAACATTATTTTTGGCATATGAGCTCCTTAAAACCATTATCTAAACTATTGTGACTTTAGTCAAGCACTTCTCATTTACATTTTAATCAATTGATCTTGGTAATGTAAAGAGAAATTTTGAGCCGGCACCTTTTTTACTCTCTATCCAAATTTTTCCACCGTTAAGTTCCACCAGCGATCTGGTTATATAAAGCCCAAGTCCGGTTCCGCCAACTTCCCTGGTTTCGAAATCGGCTACCTGATAAAACTTTTGAAATAAATGCTTTTGATCGTCTTCGGAGATGCCAATTCCGGTGTCTGCAATGCAAACCGTGGCAAAGTCCTGATCGAAAGTAATCGAAATTTGAATGCTGCCCTCTTCTGTATATTTGATAGCATTTTCAATTAAGTTGTTAAGAATTTCCCTTACCTTATCCATGTCTGCGGAAACCTTTGTTGAAACTCCAATTGCTTTTTTACCGCCAAAATTTATATTGGATTCACTAAACATTAATTTTAATTTCTTTTCGTCAGCCTTAGGTTTCATTATTTCGATAACAGACTTTATTAGATCTGTAATTTCAAATGATGCTTTTTTAAGTTCAACCTTCTTGTCCTCTATTCTGGAAACATTAAGAAGGTCTTGCATTAAATGAGCCATTTGTCTGACCTGTGCATAGGCTTTTTCTAAAAAATCCCTAGTTTTTGGATCAATTTGGGCTGTTGGGCCCTTGGCTAAATCAATATAACCTTCAAGCGCAGTTAAGGGAGTCCTCATTTCGTGAGATGCTGTTGAAATAAATTCTTCCTTTTGTCTTTCTAGGGCGTGTTGCTCGGTAATGTCTCGAAATACGCACAAACCCCCGCTTACTTCGCCCCCGTTATCTTTTATAGGCATATATGAACCGGAGACCTGAATTGCTTTTTTAAATTTATTAACGAAGCACATGTCGTTTCTTACAACGTTTTCCCCCGAAGACCACGTAACAAGCATTGGGCAGCTTTTCTCGCAGACGCTTAAATCCTGATCGTCTCTTAATTTCATAACATTACCGCAAAATAAGCCACAAGCATCGGCCGATTTCCAGCCGGTTAATTCTTCAGCTGCTTCATTAAAAATGACTATTTTTCTTTCAGAATCTACCACGTAAACACCATCTGCCATGCTGGACAAAATAGCGTCATCCTTACTTTTGTCGGCAGTGAGTTTTTGAACCATTCCCTGCATTTGGGATTTTTCAGTCACGGTGCTTTTGATCAGCTTAGAATAATATGCAGCAATGATCGAAGCAAAGATAATTCCGCCTAGTTGATATCCAATTAAAACAATATTTTCCTTGTTAAAATTACCGTTAGTATCTAAAAACTGCTGATAAATAATATAGAAAACAGTCATTAAGGCAATTGCAATGCCCAGTTGTATAGAATAAATAAAAGCAAAGACAATACCAAAATAAGCCAGAAAAAATAACGGACTGTTATATCCGCCGTTTAGATTGATTAAAAGAAAACCGAGTACAGAATATATTAAAATTTCAAATTTTATAAAAAGACCTTCGTTTCTTTTTTTGATAACCCCGGCAACAGTTGTATTAAAAACGACCAATGATACAAGCGCTACTCCTAGCGGCGTATAGGGAGCGGAATTAAATTTGTTATCGGTATAATACAAAAGAACATAATAAACAATTATTCCTAACCCTCCGAGCGAGGAAGCTATTCTGATAAACCAATACAGAAACTTACTCATTAATTCAATTTTACAGTTTGCCTAGTTCTTTGGCAAGTTGGTTTTTTAGAGTTATGATTCCTTTGCGGCTACCACGTATATAAGATAAAGACCGCTTAGTCCTACAAGAGAATAAACAATTCTTGCAAGTGCGGTTGCTTCGCCTAAAATTCTAGCTACGATATCGAAGTTAAATAAACCGACAAATCCCCAGTTTAAAGCTCCAACTATAACTAAAACATAAGCAATCCAATCCACAGCGTTCTTTTTCATTTCCACCACCTCCTTTCTAATCCCCAAGATGATATAAAAATACAATAACTCTGCCTTAAAATCTTCCGCCAAACAACCAAAACATTTTTATTAAAAAAGCAGGCTGCCTAAATTGACTGCCTGCCATATTGACTCTTAAAATACTCGAAAATCCGTTCCATCCGGTCTTACCACAAATACTTTGTCCTGAATCCCTAGCGGGTCTTGTCCTCCAGATTGGCTTGATGGCTGAGTTTCTTCTAGTTCTTTAAGTTTTTCTTTGCCGCCTGCTATTGCTAGTTCTTCGGTTTCAAACGATCCCTTGAGGCCATAATATTCTTCTTCAAAAGTATCAAAATCTTTCAAGTGCCATTTTCCGCAACTCATACAATCATCTCCCTAAATTCTTGTAGCGGCTTCCGCTATTTTTAGTCTAGAATATGTCTCTTTTTTGTATTCTTCTGATAACTCCTTTAGACAATTGATTGCCGCTTCCAATACTTCTTTTGATATCTCATCAATGTTATCCGCGACTTCTTTTAGAGCAAGTATTTTTTCTCGCCATTTTTGTAATTTACTTTTTGTAAAATAATCACGTATTCCACTATTCCGTTTCGAAAAGTTCTCTTTAATGCATTGATCATTGCTGATTCACCCATTGCCAAGAAAAACCCGTCAGAACGTTCGCTCAAAGTCATTAGTATCAACTCCCCATGATTAAGATCTTCTTCCGCCAGGATTTAGTGGTTTTTGTATTCTCCTTTTAAGGTACCTTTTGGATGCATTTTATAAGTTAAAAAGCAAAGAGTCAATTAACTGTTGTCTTTAAATTAATAAATTAGCGCTAGTAGAACAATAATAAATTCTAGAATTACCCAAAAAGCATTATTGATGACAATGGCCCTTTCTTTGTGGGCTACCCCATAAATTATCCAAAACGATGCGGTAAATATGTAAAGAGACCATGTTAGAATTGATATGCCGCTGGCGCTTTTGGTAATTATTATCTGATAGATTTGAGGTACGGAGTGAGCGGGGCTAAAACGCCAACAATAATTGCCCATTTATCAATAATTTGTACTGACTTTTTTGAATGAAGCTCTTTAAAAGTTTCTTCATTTTTTTGGTGAGAATGTAAGTGCGATGCAAGCGACATATAAAAATTATAATGATTGTGAGTGTTTTAAGCAAATATTGATTAGTTTAGTAACAAAAAATGGCTTCCTTCGGGAGCTATTAGCTATAAGCTATCGGTAAAAATCTTTAATTTTTCTATGGCAGCCCTAACGGGATTTGAACCCGTGTTACCACCTTGAGAGGGTGGCGTCCTGGACCTCTAGACGATAGGGCCTCGTCGGAATACCTTACAAGGTTTCATAATTGCTTTATTAGCAATTATTTCATCTTTCCAGGATTCCTCCTTTTAGCAAAAAATTTATAAATTTTTTGCTAGTTATTTAACACAGGATATCTTACCATAATATCAAATTCTCCTCAATGATGTTGCGTGTGAGACCGTTGAAAAACTCCCCAAAATCCTTACTTTTTTAAAATTTCTTGAAAAAAAGCTGTCTAAAAAACATAAAAAAAGGCTCATTAAATAACTTAGAAAGCGCCCCTAAAATGATTGACATTTTGGCCTTAGGAAGCTAAAATATAAATAAGTTAGTTATTAATTTTGGAGGGTTAGATGGCTTTTAAAAAACATACCACCGATTCATTTTTTGGAGACTTCCTTTATGATAGTATTATTC
>Ga0210051_1000703_pt1 | contig 32020 bp, 30 predicted proteins | sample CryGey092014_all_FD_185464 | JGI IMG/M metagenome (GOLD analysis project Ga0210051, IMG submission 185464) | Groundwater microbial communities from aquifer - Crystal Geyser CG23_combo_of_CG06-09_8/20/14_all (SPAdes) (version 2) | ecosystem: Environmental > Aquatic > Deep subsurface > Groundwater...
ATTACTGAAGTTTTATTTGAAGGAACTTTCTCCTGCCGGCTTGGATAACCATTCCGTCTTTCAATTCAATTTCTTTTTGCCAATCTTTGACAACTTCGTCGTCTATTTTCACCCCGCCCTGCTCTATTAGGCGCCGGGCTTCGCTTTTACTGGGCGATGGTTTTGTCTTAATTAGCAAATCAACTAATTTCATTTTTTCTTTTTTGGACTGATAAACCGGCATCTCGGTCGGTTTGTCTTTCTCCTTAAAAACTCGGTTGAATTCTTTTTCGGCTTGGTCGGCCTGTTTGGCGCCGTGGTGGATTTTGACCAGCTCCCTGGCCAGCCGGGCTTTGGCGTCTCGGGGATTAAGTTTACCCTCTTTTATTTTCTTTTCTGTTTCTTCTATCTCTTCCGTTGAAATATCGGTGGCTAATTCCATCGCCGGCGCGATCGCTTCGTCCGGCCAGGACATAACCTTGCCAAACATCTCATTGGGCTCGTCATCCAGCCAAACAACATTGCCTTCGGACTTGCCCATTTTCTTCCCGGCCGGGTCAACTAAAAGCTTAAGCGTCAGGACAAATTTTTCCTTGTCTTTGACGGCTTTGATTAGGTCGCGGCCGCAGAGCATATTAAAGGTTTGGTCGTTGCCGCCGACTTCCAAATCAACATTCATCGCGACGCTGTCGTAGGCCTGCGCCAAAGGATAAAGAAACTCATGCAGGTAAATCGGCTTGTCTTTTTTGATTCGCTCCTGAAACATATCGCGAACCAGCATTTGGCCGACGGTAAAATTGGACGCCAATTCAATCAAATCAATAAAGGTCAATTTATCGTTCCAGTCGCTATTGTAGAGTATCTTGGCCGGATTGCTGCCTTTAAAGTCAAGGATTTTGGCGGCCTGGCTTTGGTAGTTTTTGGAATTTTTTAGGACTTGGTCGCGGGTCATTTTTTTTCGCGCTTCGGTTTTATCAGTCGGGTCGCCGATCATGCCGGTAAAATCGCCGATAAGCATTATTACTTTATGCCCTAATTTCTGGAATTGGGCCAGTTTTCTTAAAGTAATGGCGTTTCCGATGTGGAGCCTCGTCGCGGTCGGGTCGTAGCCGCAGTAAAGTTTCAGTTTTTTACCCGAGCGCAGAATTTTTTCCAATTCCTGCCGGGAGGGGTAAATATTTTCCACGCCTCGATTTAAAACTTCTTGAATTTGTTTTTCTTTATCCATATGCTTTTATCATACCAATCTTGAAAAAATAGGTCAATTCTGGTAAAATCATTGGGTATGATTAGAAAACTATTCCGACTGGGATTATTTTTGTTCGCTATGGCCATTCTTTTCGGAATCGGTCTTTTTGCTTTTTTTGCCAAAGATTTACCCGACCCGACCAGGATGGACCAAAGAGAAGTAGTTGAATCAACTAAAATTTACGACCGAACCGGCGAAGTCATCCTCTATGATATCCACGGCGAAGAAAAAAGGACCGTTATTCCGCTTGAAGAAATCCCTGACACGGTCAAAAACGCCACTGTCACGATTGAAGACGATAATTTTTATCATCATCTCGGCTTTGATTGGAAAGGCATCTTGCGGGCCTTCTGGGCGAACCTGACTAGACAAAAAATCACCCAGGGCGGTTCCACTCTCACCCAGCAATACATTAAAAACGCCTATTTGGGCGGCCCGCAATCAGCCAGAACTTACACCCGCAAGATAAAAGAAATGATTTTGGCGCTGGAGATGGAATGGAAATATTCCAAAGACGAGATTCTGGGATTTTATCTTAATCAGGTCCCTTACGGTTCCAACGCTTACGGCATTGAAGCGGCCAGCCAGACGTTTTTTAACAAAAGCGCCAAAGATTTGACGCTGGCTCAGTCAGCTCTTTTAGCCGCTTTACCTAACGGCCCGAGTTATTATTCTCCTAATGGATCACACCCCGAAGAATTAAAAGAACGGCAGAAATATATTTTAGACCGGATGGCTAAATTCGGCTACATTTCACAGGAAGAGGCCGACAAAGCCGAAACAGAAGAATTAACCTACTCTACTTTAGGCGATTTAAAAGCCCATCATTTTGTCACTATGGTTCAGGAATATTTAGAAGAAAAATACAGCAAGGACTATACCGACATCAACATGGCTGGCTTAAAGGTTTATACCACTTTGGATTGGGACTTGCAAAAAATCGCCGAAGAAGCGGTAACTAAAGGGGTTGAAAACAATAAATTAAGATATCGGGCCTCTAATGCCGCTTTAGTGGCGATTGACCCGAAAACCGGCCAGGTGCTGGCCTTAGTCGGTTCTAAAAACTATCAAGAAGACCAATTCAATGTCGCTACCAGTCCTAACCGCCAACCAGGCTCGTCTTTTAAGCCATTTGCGTATGCCGCCGCCTTTGAAAAGGGTTATCGGCCGGAAACTGTCCTTTTTGACCTACCGACCAGTTTTGGCAAATTCGGACCGGGCGAAGGAATAGAATACGCGCCCAATAACTACGATTTGAAATTCAGAGGACCAATAACAATGAAAAACGCCTTGGCGCAATCAATTAACCTCCCTTCGGTTAAGACCCTTTATTTAGCCGGTATTGATAACACCATTGATTTGGCTCAAAGAATGGGTATCACCACATTAAGAAACCGTAGCCAATATGGCCTATCTTTGGTCTTGGGCGGCGGAGAAGTTAAATTAATTGATGAAACCGCCGCCTACGGCGTTTTTGCCGCTGAAGGAATTAAACACCCAGTCGGTTTGATTTTAAAAATAGAAGACGCCGAAGGTAATGTCTTAGATGAATATAAAAATAAAGAAGAGCAGGTTTTAGACAAGGAAATCGCCCGGCAAATCAGCAATATTTTATCCAATAACGAAGCCAGGACGCCAATTTTCGGCGCTCATTCAAAACTATACCTCGCTGGTATTCCGGCGGCGGTCAAAACCGGCACCACCCAGGACTACACCGATGGCTGGACAGTTGGCTATACGCCAAGTTTGGTTGCCGGCGTCTGGGCAGGAAACAATGATTTTACCAAGAAAATGAAGTTGGGAGCGGACGGCGTCTATGTTGCCGCGCCGATTTGGAACAGTTTTATGACTCAAGCCCATCAGATGAAAAGGAATTCCAAAGGAAAAGAACTAAAACTAAATGAATTTATTCTTCCTGAAAAAACAGAAGAATTCACTCCTCCCCAGCTATTAGAAAAAATAGATAAGCCAATGGTTAATGGCGAGTTGGTTTATCAAAAAAAAGTTAAAATCGACCAGATTTCGGGTAAATTAGCCACCGACCTAACTCCACCCGATCTAATTAATGAAAGAAGCTACCAAGAGGTTCACTCTATTCTTTATTATGTTAATAAAGACGACCCTTTGGGCGGTTTTCCCGACAATCCCTATCAAGAGCCGCAATTCGCTAATTGGGAGGCGCCAGTCCTTCAATGGAGCGCCGAGCAGGGTTGTTTGGAGGGAGTATGTTATAATCAAAATCCGCCGACCCAATCTGATGACATCCACACTAAAGAAAACCAACCCTTAGTTAAAATCACCTCTCCTTTGGAAAACACCCTTATTAACCAGTCCTTTCTGACTATTTCAGCTGAAGTCGGCGCCCCCCTAAAAATTAAACAAGTTGATTTCTTTTTAAACGACCAGTTAATCGGAAGCGATGCGACTAAACCATACTTTATTACTGTTAATATTGGGCCTTATCTTGAAACATCCAATAATCAAACTATTAAAGTCCGCGCCTATGATGAGGTTTTAAATCGTCAAGAGGACGAAATTATAATTAGGACTGATTTTTAGCGCGGATAGAAATTAAGATAGATATTAAAAAACAACCCCGGTGTAAAATCGGGGTTGTTTTTTAATATCAACATCGAGATTAAACTCTAATTGGCATAATAATATAAGTATAATCAATATCGCCGATAGGACGAATTAAAACCGGCTTTAGGCCATCATTTAATCCAATCTCAACCTTATCTGAAAAAATATTGTTCAAACCATCTAATAAATAGCGGTAATTAAAAAACACTTCTAATTTACCCCCTTTTATTTCAGCTTTTATTTGTGATTTATTTTCCCCGATATCGGCGTTCTTTGATGAAATTTCTAAACTTGATTTAGTTGGTTCAATTATAATTTTAATATCATTTGTTTTCCCGCTAAATAAACTGGCGATTTTAATATTATTAATTAATTCTTTTTTATCAACTACTACTTGGGTTTGAGTTTTAATCGGGATAATCTGTTGATAATCTGGGTATTGGCCATCTATTAACCGGGAGATAATCTGGGTATTGCCTAAATCAAATAAAATTTGATTATTAGATAAAATAATATCAACCTCCTGCTCTGACCCGTCTTCTTTTTCACTCAAAATCCTGATTAATTCTTGAATAGTTCTCTGGGGAATAATAACTGAATTTTCTTTTTCAATTTTACTTTCTACTTCTATATTTTTCTCCCCCAACCGAAAACTATCTGTCGCGGCTAATTTTATTGATTTATTATTAAACTTCATTAAAATACCTGAAATTTCCGGCCGCGACTCTGAAAGTGAAGCCATTTCTACAACTTGAGAAAAAGAATCTTTTAAAATATTACTACTAATTTTAATTATTGGCTTATCTTTAATTTTTGGAATAATTGGATAATCATCAACTGGCAATCCATTTAAAACCGCCTTTAATTTCTCGCATTTTAAAATTAATTGGTTGTTTTTTGTTTTAATCTCTATTTTTTTATTAGGTAAATTATTAATAAAATCACCTATTATTTTAGACGGAACTGTAATACCACCCTTTGTTTCTATTTTTCCAGGAACCCAGGTATTAATTCCAATTTCTAAATTAGTTGATGATATTTTTAATTTATTATTATCAATTATTAAAAGAATATTATTTAAAATAGGTAAAGTTAAATTCCGGCCAATAATTCTTCCGGTGATATTAAGCGCTCTTTTTAAATTTTCCTGGAGACAAATTAAATTCATTTTAATAATTAATAATATATTTATTTAATTTATTATTATTGTTATTATATCTTATTTTTTTGTGGAAAAGTAGTTTTTTAGAGTTTATACTTAAAGATATTTTTTTATAAAATGTTAATAGATTGATTTATAAATTGTTGATGGTTTTGTGATTAACTGTATAATTTTTCTTTAATAAGATTTAATTCTTCAATGATTGAATCTTGTTTTTGAATATCTTTTTCAATTTTTTGACAGGCATACATTACTGTGGTATGGTCTCTTCCGCCAAGTTTTTCGCCAATAGACGGATAAGAATTATTTAATTCTTTTCTAATTAAATACATTGTTATTTGACGAGGGCGAACTAATTCTTTTTTTCTAGAACGGTCAATTAGGTCGTTAATAGTGATATTATAAAATTCCGCTACGGTTTTAATTATATTTTTACAGTTAGTTATTTTTTTGGGCGAATTGATGATTTGAAAAAGTATTTTAGTGGTGGTCTCAATATTGGGAATGGTATTATTTATTTGAGAATAAGCAATAATTCTATTTAGGGCGCCTTCTATCTCTCTAATATTTTTTGAAATATTAGTCGCAATATACTCCAAAACATCTTCTGGAATATTTATTTTTTTTTCTTTAATTTTGTTTTTAAGAATAGCTAGTCGTGTTTCTAAGTCGGGATAGCCAATATCGGCGATCATCCCCCCCTCAAAGCGCGACCTAAGACGCTCTTCTAATGTTGAAATTGCTTTTGGCAGCCGATCGGAAGTAATGATAATTTGTTTGTTTTTTTGATAAAGAGCGTTAAAGGTATGAAAAAATTCCTCTTGGGTTTTTTCTTTTCCGGCAATAAATTGAATATCATCAATAATTAAGGTGTCAATTTTATGATACTTATTTTTAAAAGTATCCATTCCTTTTTTAGACAGGGCATCAATTAGTTCCACGGTGTATCTTTCTGAGCTTAGATATTTTACTTTTTTAGAGGGGTTATTTTTAGTAATTTCATTGCCAATCGCTTGAATAAGATGGGTTTTGCCTAAGCCAACCCCGCCGTAAATAAATAAGGGATTATAGAGAGTGCCGGGATTTTTAACTATTGCCCGGCCGGCGGCTTGGGCTAATTCGTTAAAAGAGCCAACAACAAAATTATTAAAAGTATATTTGGGATTAAGATTTGTTTCTTTATTAAAATTTAATTCTTGAAAATTAAGCTGGTCTCCTGTTATGGCCGTAATAGATTGATCTAATATTGGTTCAGACGGCTTTATTTTTTCTCCAGAAATGATAAATTTAATATCTTTAATATCAGGCGAATTATTACGGAGAATTTTAAAAATTAGTTTATTATACTTATTCTCAAGCCATTCTTTAGTAAATCCGTTAGGGGTGCCAATCACAACCAATCCATCTTTTTTAGAGTAGATTTTTGTGTTTTTAAACCAAGTGATAAAGTTGGCCCTTGAGGTGTTTAATTCAACCTCTCCTAAGACGATTTGCCAAAGATCTTTAATATCCATAGTTTAAGCGGAAATTTTTATATCTCAACCTTATTATATATTATAATTTGAAATACACAAATCTTGTATTTTATGATTTTGTGAATAATCTGTGGATTAAATGTGGATTAAAAACAAAATGCTAAAAAAAATTAAAGTTTGACTTTTAAATTTTTTAGTGATAATCTTAATTTAATTACTGTCTAATTTATAAGATGTCTTTTACTTATAATCCAAAAAAGAGAAAAAGAAAAAAAACCCATGGCTTCAGGATGAGAATGGCAACAAAATTTGGCCGGCGGGTTTTATCTAAAAGAAGGCGGAAGGGTAGAGCTAAGCTTTCGGTCTGATTTTATTTGTGTATTTAATGGGATTTATGCTGCCAAAGGAATATAAACTAAAAAAAGACAACGACTTTAAAAAGGTTTTTAAAAACGGCCGCTATAAACAAGGAGATATTATTAAGATTAAATTCTTTAAAAATAATCTAACAATATCTCGTTTCGCTTTTTTAGTTGGATTAAAAATCTCTAAAAAGGCGACCAAAAGGAATAATATCAGAAGAATATTAGAAGAATCCGTCCGCTTAAAATTTAAACAGATAAAATCCGGCTTTGATATTGTTGTTATAGTTAGCCCTGATATTTTAAATAAAAAATATCAGGAAATTGAAAAAGATTTAATTAATTTATTCCAAAAAAGCAATCTATTAGTTGAAGAATAATATGAGTTTTATATTCACTCTTTTTAATCAAGTTCTTTTCTACCCCTTATTAAATGTTTTAATTCTTATTTATAATTTTTTGCCATATCAGGACTTAGGTGTGGCGATAATTATCCTGACTGTTTTAATCCGTTTTCTGTTATATCCCCTTTCTAAAAAATCAATCCAATCACAACAAGCGATTAATAAACTTCAGCCAAAGATAAAAGAGATCCAGAAAAAATTCAAAAAAAAAGAGGATCAGGCGCGGGAAACAATGCTTTTATACCAAAAGTATAAAGTTAATCCAATGGCCGGGTGCCTGCCAATTTTGGTTCAATTACCAGTTTTAATTGCTCTTTTCCAAGTTTTCTCGATTGGTTCAAATCTTAATCAGTTGGATTATTTATATAATTTTGTCCAAAGGCCGGAGGTAATTAATTTTATGTTTTTAGGCATAATCGACCTTTCCCGCCGGAGTATTATTTTATCGGTTTTAGCCGGATTTCTGCAATTTATTCAATCAAAAATGATTCTTCCGAAAAAAAACAGCGCCCAAAATACTTCCGGTAAAATGGATTTTTCCTCAATAATGAATCAGCAAATGATTTATTTTATGCCGATTTTTACTATCTTTATCGCTTTAAATTTACCGGCGGCCCTGCCCCTTTATTGGCTTGTGATAACATTGTTTGGTATCATTCAACAGCGCTTTACTCCTTTTTTAAATAATTCCAGGCAAGAACAAAAATCATTATCGGGCTAAAAAATATATTAAAGATATATTATGGAAGAAAAAGATATTATTAAAGAAACAATCTCTAAACTATTAGAAAAGATAAATATTTCAGGCAATGTTTTAGTTGGAAGTTTTGAAAATGATATTATCGCCAATATTCAAACAGGAGAAGCCGGTTTTCTAATTGGCCAAGCGGGCAAAAACTTGGAGGCGTTTCAGTATATTACCCGGGCTTTAGTTAATAAGAAAAACGGCCAGCCAATTCAGTTTATTATTGATGTTAATGATTACCGTAAAGACAAAATTGAGTCATTAAGAGGATTAGCCAAAGATATCGCCAAACAAACCTTAGCCGAAAAAGTTTCTATCACTCTGCGACCAATGCCGGCTTTTGAAAGAAGAATTATCCATCTGGCTTTATTTAATAACCCTAATATCAAAACAGAAAGCATCGGAGATGGGGCGGAAAGAAGAATAGTTGTTAAGCCAATTGAATAACTGATGCCGGTTTGTTTTATGTTGGATAAGAAAATTATCTACAATTCGTTTGTTTCTTCAGGGGCTAGGGTTATCGGACTAGCCCTTTCTTTAATTACTATTGGTTTTATCAGCCGTTATCTCGGTCAGGATGGCTTTGGTTATTATGCCACCGTCTTAGCTTTTTTGTATTTTTTCACTATTTTATCCGATCTGGGACTCTATTCTATTTGCTTGAGAGAAATTTCAAGGCCCGGCGCCGATGAGGCAAAAATTTTCAGCAATGCTTTCACGCTTAGGTTTTTTGCCGGGATGGTTATTTTTGGACTGTCGCCGTTAATTGTTTGGTTTTTCCCGTATCCGACAGAAATAAAATTTGGGGTTTTAATCGGGGCAATCGGATTTTGGCTGATGTCCAATCAGCAGGTCTTAATGGGGGTTTTCCAGAAATATCTTAAAACAGACAAAGTGGCGCTGGCGGAAGTCTCCGGCCGGTTAGTTCAATTACTTTCGGTTATTTTTATCGTCAGGAAAGAAATGGGTTTTTTTTATATCGTCGCCGCCTTAGTGGCCGGTTCTTTGGTAAATTTTATTCTGGCTTATTGGTTTTCTTTGAAATATATTCCTATTTCATTTAAGTTTGATTTTGATTTTTGGAAGAAGCTCCTGAAAAAATCTCTTCCCTTGGGATTAGCGGTGATTTTTACGATGATTTACTTTAAATTAGACACGATTATGCTTTCTTTAATGAAGCCGCCAGCCGATGTCGGGATTTATAATTTGGCGTATAAGTTTTTGGAGAGTTTGCTGTTTTTCCCGGCAATGTTCGTCGGGTTGGTTATGCCTTCTTTTTCAAGATATGCTTTTTCTGACAGGGAAAAATTTAACAAAATCTCGCAGGAAACATTAAACATCCTGCTTGTTTTCGCTATTCCGCTTATTGTGGGGACTTTTTTCCTTTCCGAAAGAATAATGGTTTTTATCGCCGGAAGCGGCTTTATCCTTTCGGCTTGGGTCTTAAATATTTTGATTATTGCCGCCGGGATCATCTTTTTAGGAATTCTTTTTTCCAATATGCTGATTTCTTTAGATGGCCAAAAAAAATTGGCGGTCATCTATGCCGCCGGCGCCTTTATAAATTTAACAACTAATTTTATTTTTATTCCCAAGTATTCGTATTATGGCGCGGCGATGACAACGGTTTTGACTGAACTGATTGTGACGGCGTTAATGGTTGTTGTTTTATTGCGGACGATGGGAAAGGCGCCTTCCTTTAAACCAGCCGTTAAATATCTTTTATCGGCCTTGCCCATGACGCTTATACTTTATTTTTTAGCCGCTCTTCCTTTATTTTTATTGATTCTTTTGGCGGTTTTAGTTTACTTCGGCGTTTTATTCTTGTTCGGCGGCGTTTCTTTAAAGGATATCTTGTCTTTTTTTCGTTTTAAACAATATGTCTGACTGGTTGGTCTTGTTGGCTTTCTATTTTCCCTTTCAGATTGCCTTAAATCCGGGAGTATTTTTAAGATTTTTCGGAATAAATTTCAGGACCGATTTTGACTTCTCGTCTCTGCGGCTTTTTATTGTTCTACTCTTTGTTGTCTGGATTTTAACGGGCTCTATTTTTAAGGATAGAGCGCCCTTTAAAAATTTCCCGGGTATCTGTCTGATTATTTTTCTTTTTATTTCCCTTTTTTCTTTGATTGGAGCGGAAAATATTGGCTTGGGCGCGAGAAAGATAATTTACTTTATTTCGGTCTTCCCGCTATATTTTCTTACCGTCGGATTTATTAATAAGAGAAAAAAAATTAAAAGAGTTTCCTTGATTTTGATTTTGGGCGCCGCTGTGTCTTCCCTTATCGGAGTAGTTCAATTCTTGTTTCAGTTTGTCTTTGGTTTGGAAAGCGTTTATCGTTTTTGGGCGGTTAACATCTTGCCGGTTTTCTCCGGATTTAATTTAGGAGCGCTTGTTTTGTCTTATCCCAGTTGGCTGGTTAATATTGGCGGGAAAACCATTTTAAGAGCTTTTTCATTTTTTTCCGACCCGCACGCTTTTTCCTTTTATTTAGGACTAACTCTGCCATTGATGCCTCTTTTTTTATTTAAGGCGCCGAAAAACAGCAAAAATTTTATCATCTTTTTGTCTTTTTATTTAACAATCTTTTTTGGTTTACTGCTTAGTTTTGCGCGCGGAGCCTATTTGGCCGTCGGCGCTTCTTTTCTGGTTATTTCTTTTCTTTCCTGGAAATATCTTAACAGTCGGAAAATCCCGGTTTTACTTCTGACTTCGCTGCTTATTTTTATCATTCCCGCCACTCCTTTTTCGTCTCGGTTTTATTCCGCTTTTGATTTGTCCGAGGGGTCCAACCTTGGGCGGTTAGGGATGTGGAAAAATGCCGGTTGGATCGGATTAGAAAACTTATGGCAGGGAGTCGGCTTGGGTAATTATTTTTTAACCGTTGACTCCGCTCTGGATTACCGCAATCCAATAACTGCCCATAATTTTTATCTAGACCTTTTTTCGGAAATGGGAATATTTGCCCCTTTGCTTTGGCTGATTTTAATCGGAGGGACTATTTTCTTTTTATTTAGGCGCTTAAATAAATTTTGGCTTAAACAACGGGAAAAATATTTTTTAGTCGCGTTAATCGGGTCCTTGGTTTATTTTTCCGTCCATAGTTTTTTTGAAACGGCCATTTATAATCCGAGCGTGTTGGCGGCGCTCATGGTGATTTTAGGACTTTCGGCTAATCTTTTGAAGAAAGAAAAAGATGCTCAAAAAGACAATTAAAGCCGGCGTTTGCTTGGCGGTTTTTTCTTTACCCTTATATTTAATCCGCTTTAAAATCAGCTGGATTCCTTTCAATTTATCAGAGATTATTATTTATTTAGTTTTTCTTCTTTGGTTGGCTGATAAGTTAAACGGGTTTTGGAAATCCAGTTTCCGAATTCAGAAGTCGGATTTTCAAAACCACTCCCCGGCCTTGTCAATGGCCTTGCCGGTTTTTCTTATCTTTGCCGGAACAACTCTTTCAACCTTATTTTCGTCTAACATTGAAGTCGGCGCCGGAATCTGGAAGGGGTGGTTTCTGACACCCCTATTTTTATTTTTTATTTTACTGGATAATTTAAATAACCGGGGGTTTTTCAAGTGGCTGGTTTTTTCGGCGGTCTTTTCGGGAGCGGCAGTTTCCTTAATTTCTCTTTTTGGTTGGTGGGGCGATAATCTGACTTACGATGGCCGATTAAGGGGGTTTTATTCTTCGGCCAACTATCTGGCGATGTATTTATCTCCTATTTTGATTTTATCGCTTTCCTTATTTTTGTTTATCAAAAAAAGAATTTATAAATTACTGCTTGTCGCCGTCGTTGGATTGACGGCTACTGTTATTTATCTAACCTATTCTTACGGAGCATTCTTGGGTCTGTTGGCGGCGTCTGTTTTCCTCGTCTTTGGGGGGGTTAAAGATAAAAGGAATTTTAATTGGGCGTTGTTTCTTTTTTTATTTGTCGTTTTGTTTTTTGTTTTCCAGATTCAAACAGACAAATTCCAGGAGTTTTTGGACTTGTCCTATCCGTCATTGAAATCGCGGCTAGCCATCTGGCAAAGCGCCGGACAAATTTTAAAAGACCATCCACTTATTGGCATTGGCCCGGGGATGTTTCAGAAATATTATCTGGACTACCAGCCAAGGTTTGAGCCGTACCCGGAATGGTCTGCGCCCCAACCGCACAATATTTTTCTGGCCTTTTGGCTTCAAACTGGGTTAATTGGTTTAATCGGTTTTATCTGGCTGATGGCGGATTTTTTTAAAAAGAGCTGTCGGCGCTTATCGTCCAATAAAAAAGAAATCAGGTTTTTAGGCCTGATTTTAGGGAGCGCGATGCTGTGTATTTTAGTCCATGGCCTGATTGACGCTACCTACTGGAAAAATGATTTAGCCGCCGTTTTCTGGCTGGTTACAGCGATAAACTATAGAGCCGACCGTCTTTTTGGTTGATAAATAAAAGGTAATCTTCTAAAGGAGATAGAAGCAGGGCCTTGGCGTCAACAGCGACGGTCTCTTTATCTTTTAAAATATTTATCCTTTCTCCGGTTTCAAGATTAAACCGCCAAAAAACATCATCAAAAGAGATTTTGTTCTTATAGTAATCATCCGGCAGAATTAAAGGACTCGGAATTTCTTCTGGAACGGCGCAAAAAATTGTTTTATTATCTTTGCTCCAGGCGCATTTTTCGGGCAGGGTGGAAAAATTTAAGTCCTGAGACGACCGGCTATCGACGTCAAAAACCTTTAATTTAAGGTTTTTGCCGTTTTCGTCGGTCTCGGAATAGAGGGCTTTATTGCCCAAGGGCGACCATAAAAAAGCCAGTCCAAAAGTTTCCTGAATTATTTTCTCAAATTTGCCGTTATCGGCGTCAATCAAATAGACAACGCTTGGCGCCAGTCCGCTGGGTCTGGTTCTGATTGAGATTTTGCTGTTTTGCGGCCACTCAACGATCAGGTCTTTTATTTTTGTCTTAAAAATTGTTTTCCAGCCGGAGCCGTCGGGGTTAGAAATACTGATATTACTTTCATTTGAGTTGATAAACTGATAGGCGATTTCGCCGGAATCGGGCGACCAGGCGAAACTTTTTAGTCCGTCAGCCAAGGAGACCGACTGCCGGGTTTTGTGGTCGTAAAATCCCTTTTTTATTTCCCCGCCCTGATTAAACAAGACAATAACTCTGTTTTTATCAGGCGACCAGGAAACATCCAAAAGATTAAGCAGAACAGAGGAAGAAAACAGAGACGAGTTGGAGCCGTCAAAGTCGGATTCAACGACATGGCCGTTGCTTTTGAGATAATATTTGACCTTTCTATCTTCCACGGCGACCCCTAAAACCGGCTCCTGGGACAAGGTTTTCATCCGGCTGGGCGCTTGGTCGGTCGCTTGGCCGTTTTGCCCTCCCGTTGTCGGGACCGGCGCTTCTCCTTTCGGATAATACAAATACAACAGAACGCCGCCTACTAAAACGACTAAACCGACGATTATTAAAATTAGGGTTTTATTGGAGAACATCGCAATATTTATCTATGGGAATTTCGGCCTATTTATATTTTATTACTTCGCTACCAGCCACTACCGCCACTATTGGGACCGAGTTTAGGAATGACGATATCTAGATGAATCAAATCGGGATTGATGGCGTAGAGGATCAAATAGGCGGCAAAAGCCAGAATCAAGCCGGAAATCGCTCCCCAGATATACTCCTTGGCCTGTTCTTTACTAAAGACAGTGTCGGAAAGCATATAAACAATGCCGCTGACAACCAGCATTAACAAGGCGGCGGCTCCAACGGCTAAAAGCGCAACTTGGTATATTTTTTGAAGATAACTGGTTAATCCGACTGATGTGCCGCTGGGAGTACTAGGTAAGCCGACCTCCAATTCATAGTCGGAATTAGCGCTAAAAAACGGCATCGCCAATAAAGCAAGAAGGGATAAGGCAATTAGTATTTTTGTCTTTTTCATTGATTTGGAATAAAAATAATTTCCGCCTTGGTTTGGGCTGTCTGAAATGGATTTGACTTGTTTTCGGCCGAAACAAAAAGCGTCTGGCTGGCGGTTTCAGTTCTCTGGTTGACTTTCAAAGACAGAACATTGGGAGTGATGCTGTCAATTAAGAACGCCTCTTGTTCGCCTAAATTCCACTTATAACTCAAGTCCGTTATCCGGTTAATGTTGAAAAAATACGGCTGGGCGATAAAATCCGTTTCCTGCTCGGGCAAAACCGAATAACTTTCGGCGCTTACCGGCGACGCGCCGGCGGTTAAAACAATTTCAGGATTGACAATAGGGATGGTCATATAAGAAGAAATCCCGAGAAAATTTCCGTTTTTATCCCCGACTTCCACTTTAACGAGGTAATCGCGACTGGTTTTATCGGGAATTTTTAGATTAAAGGCCTGTTTGCCGATGCCGGAACCGGTCTCTTGAACAAGTCCGTTAACAATCCATTGGTAGCTGAGCAGTTCTGGCTTGGTGCCTGACGATTCAACGGTGGCGGCTACCTCGACGACGCTTCCTCTGACCGGCAGAGTCCGGCCCTGGTATCCGGGCGGGACATAGGTGTTGGCTGACCAAGTTAAGGTAATATTTAAGGTTTGGCTCTGGGCGGCGGTAAACATCAAAAGTCCGAAGAAGATAAGAAGCAAAAAATATTCTTTTTTATTTATCTTTTTCATTTCGTTATTCTTTTATCCCGCAAATTATTTAGTTGATTTGCTTGCACGCTTGAGTAGTTTGGGCAGATAGATCCTCTGTTCAATCCAAATAGTAACGATGAAGATGGTCCAGGTGGGGGAAAGATCGCCAATAACAGGAAGCATCTCTATACTAAAACTGCCGATAAACCTTTTAGTGGGAAATTTGTGAAGTCGGCTGAAACACCAAATCCAGAGAATGGCGGTGACGAATAAATTGGTAATCCGGGAAAGGAACAGACCGAGACCAAGAGCGAATAATAATATCCAGTCCAAAACATCTTTGGCAATCGCCAAAAGAAGGATTAAGATGAATTCGACATTGGTGATCTGGTTGATGGTTCCGATTTGGCCAGCTAAATTATCTTCTTTTTCATCTTTTTTCTCTTGGGTCCTGGCCTGATTCAGTTGTTCGGTATAATCAGCCATTTTCTTACTTCTCCTGTTGCTCTAATTCCTTTTTGGCTTTTTCTATTTCTAAAAGTTGGGCCGGGTCGGAAGTGATAATTTGGTCTTCGCCGTACGAGGCGACGACCTGAATGGCGGCATGTTTGGTGCCGGCAAAGAATATTCCTTCGCCGACATTTGATTCCAGCAGCCGGTATTTTTCCTGCTCAGTCAGATTAAATGTCTGTTGGATAATGTCAATTGCCGCCGGCGATTGTTTCATTAATATTTGCAGGGACGAATTGAAAACAATCGGCTTGCCGTATTTTGATTCCATAAAATCGGCGATGTCTTGAGTAATAGTTGTCAGTCCCATATAGTATTTGCGGCATCTTTTGGCGATTGAAAAAAGAAAATTGGCGGCCTCTTCATTTTGCATCATCACCCAGGCTTCGTCGACGACCATCAGCCGCTTTTTAGTTTCCGAGCGGATAATGTTCCAAATATAATGAAGAACAACATACATTGCCAGCGGCTTTAATTCTTCTTCTATGTCTCTGATGCAGAAAGTGACCAGTTTTTTATTTAATTCAATGTTGGTCGGCTGGTTGAAAAAATTGGCGTAAGTCCCGCTGACGAACTTTTCCAGTCGGGTGACCAAACTTTTTGCCCCTTCCATCCCCCTAAGAATAGAGTGTAAATCCTGCATTAGCGGCGGGGCAATATTGCTAAAATCGGACTCGGGAGTGATGTCTCTGGCAGCGTACGTCTCAGCGATGGCCTTATCAATGATGGCATCTTCTTCTGGCGTTAAGCCGCCAAGCATTATCCTGACTAACCCGACCAAGTTAAGAATATTGTTTCGCAGGATGTCGGCCGGGTTTTCGTCTAGTCCGGGCTTAGGCAGGTCAAAAGGATTGATGTAGGCGTTGGAGCTGAGAGAAATATCAATAAAGCTCCCATCTACCGCTTCGGTCAGGTATTTGTATTCCCTTTCCGGGTCAATAATAATTATGTCTGTCCCTTGGATTAGAGACCGCAGAGCTTCTAACTTAACGGTATATGATTTTCCGGCGCCCGACTTGGCAAAAACAACCATATTGGCGTTTTCTAACCCGAAGCGGTCAAACAGAATTAAGGAATTATTGTGGCGGTTGATGCCATAAAGCACGCCCTTATTGTCGGTTAAATCAGAGGAAACAAAAGGAAAAGCCGAAGAAGCCGGACCGGTATTTAAACCGCTGTGGAGGATGAGTTTGTCGATCCCAAGCGGCAGAGTTGAGATAAATCCCTGCTCTTGCTGGAAGGTTGTCGGTTTGGTATAAACCATCCTTTGCTCCAAGAGTACCCTGATATTATTTTCTATCTTGTCTAAGTCCTTGGGCGAATCGGCAAAAAAGGTGATATACAGGCCGAATCTGAAAAGTTTTTCCGCCCCCTGTTGAAGTTTGTCTCTTAATTTTTCAATATTTTCAAGAGCGGCTTCCAGTTGCGGGTCGCGGACTTTGCCCTTCTCTGCCTCTATTGATATCTGGGATTGGATTTGGGCCGATTTCTTGGTCAATTTTTTTAAAATAGCGCCGGTGTTGGTCGGGTGAATAAAGACGGAAACATTGGTTTCCTGGTCAAGAGTAATCACCGGTGAAATCCAGCCGGTTGATAAAATTTGCGGATAGTTGGAAACAAATATCGTTCGGCCGTATTTATTGCCGACTTGGATATGGTTAGTGTCTATTTTTAAGCCAGCCGGAGAAATCAGGTCAATTAGATTGTTGCCGGTGAGGTTTTTCTTTTCGGTTGGCGATTTCCTAAATAAAGACATAGTTGCCCGCGCTTAGCGCGGAGATTATTGGATTTTTAATTCGTTGGCTTTTTCAATCTCTGGTCCTTCTTTGGCGTTAGGGTTGTAGAGTTTATAAAAGAGCTCAATTAATTCGCCGGTATTGAGCGGGGCAGCTTTAATGTCCATGCCGAGAAGACCGATGGCGATAAACTCCACTCTTTGCCAAAGATTGTTTTTAAACTCCTGAAAGGATTCCTCAATCTCAGCCGGTCTTTGTTTCTTTCGGATGATTTTATTCAGGAATCCAATTCTTCTAACAACTGGCGGCGCGTATGGGACAACCACAAAAAACGAATCGGTCATAATATTGTTCATTTCAGTCAAACTCTTGATAAAGTCAATATATTCCGATGTCTGGATTTTTAGGAGTTCGTTTTCCTGCTGATCTTCTTTTTCTTTAAGCGACTGGATATACAGATCAATATTGAATTTGCGCGAAACAGCCAAGATTTGAACCGAAAAATCCAGCGAATTGAGGAATTCCTGATAGTGGTAGATAATGGCGTCCTGTTCGTCGGTTGACTTCAGGGCAAAATTTAAACTGGTTGTCATCAAAATCGCTCTCATCCCTCCATTTTTCAGAACGATGACATCGTCTTTAATGTTGCTTATTTCCAAATGTTTTTGAATGGATGAGGCCTTAATGTTGTTGCCCATTTTTTTTCTTCCAGAGATACAATCTGGGCTTAAGGATGTAATTGATAAACAAAACAATCATCTCAAAGGAAGGGCGGCCGCGCGGTTTGTAAAACGCCAGCGCCACGGACAGGACGGCAACCGGGATAAGGGCGATAATAAACGCGCCCAGAGTCAGGAAAAACCAAAGGACAAAAAGAAGTATTCCTCCGGCGCCGAGAAATAAAAACTGCTTCAGGGTCAACGGCCCGACAATTTTATCTTCCAGTTCAATGAATTGTGGCACCTTAAATTCCATTATCGTTTTTCTTTTAGGTTGACAATATTATTTGTATTGACCGACGGTTGGGGCGCTTCTTTTTCTTTGAGTGAAACCACCCGTTGATTGTCTGCCGGGTAAGTTTTTTGGCCGGCTTCGCCTTCTCTGGGCCACTCGGCCACGCGATGAATTTTTTTGAGCGATTCTTTAACTGACAAAAAGATGGCGCTGTTGATATCTCTGGCTAGTTGCTTGGCTTTCTCGTCAGTCAAGCGGCATTTATCCCCAAGAGTTTTGACCAAGTCAACAATGTTGGTTTCTCCCAATAAAACCAAGCCGGCGATATACGACGACCAGCGGAGCTGATTCTCGTTAAGATTATTCTTCCGGGCGATAGCGTTCATTTTATCGGCTGATTTTTCATCAAAGAACAACTGGCGGATATTTTCCGGCAATTGAAAATAGACGACGGACCGCCTTTTTGCCAGCGGGTCTTTGATTTTTTTTATTTGTTTGACTTGGTTGGGTGTAAGCATGTTATTTTACCGGGCCATATTTTGAGCCGGGAATTATGCGCCGCTCTCGGAGCCGCGGCTCTGCAGCCTTTAGCTCTGCGGCCTCTTGCGGTTTTCCGCTTCCCAGCCAATCTTTCGGCGCTTCATAGAGAGTGCTTCCTAAAAAGCCGTCTAGGTAATTTCTAAGCGGATGGTTGGCCGGAAGTTCTAAGTTGATGAATTCTTGGGTTAAGACATATTTTTGGATCATCTCTCTTAAAACGGCGCTTTCATTGCCGATTTTAGTCAAGTGACTGGTTGTCCATTTACCCTTTTTAAGCGCTCCTTTTATTGCGTCGATAACCTCTTTCGCCTCCGGGGTTTTCTTATCGTCAAGTTGGCTTTCAATAATATTTTTGGCGTCTTCGGCGCTGGTCTTTTCTATGGTTTCAGGGATGGTTTTTCCGACTTCTTGGGAAAGAGCCGGCATGGCTTTGACTAATTTGGACTCTTTGCCGTATCTCTTAGCCAGCTTAAGTCCCTCTTTCCGCTGTTTATCAGGGAGGTCGTTCAAATCTCCGTTTTTGAGGAGTTGGAGCATCGCGCCAACCTTGTCTTCGCTATTCATTCGGTTATAGGTAGATATAATATGGGGGCTGGTCCAATTGTCCATCAATTTCTGTCTTTCCTCCACTCGGCTTCGGGCTTTTTCCAGGGCGCCAAAAGCTGGTCTGGCTAACTTGCCGGCAACCGGTACTTTAGCTAATTTGGACAGGCCTCTCTGGATTAAACCGCCTTTTTCGCCGATTACCTTTCCTGTCGCGTCTTTTATTTTCTCGGGCGCCGGCGCCATCTTCATAAGGGCTCGATTTCCCAACGACCTTGCCCAGTTGCCGGGTTTCTTTCCCAGTCCCTTGGCGAACTTCATCGTTCCCTCGGCGCCCCAGGCGCCGGCTTTTTGAGCAATCATCAGCCCGCCGATTAAAAATCCCAAGATCATCAGATAAGTCAAAATAGTGTCAAATTTCAAAAAACTATTCATAAAAGCCGGCATAGACAGATTTTCGCTGAATGAAACCGAGCTGGATGAAATTTGTTCGGTTATTCCTCCTTTTTGAATCGTGAGCGCCGCTAAATAGACAAAAAAAGTGTAAATCGGAGCAAAAAGCGTCCATTTTATAAAGCTTTGGACCCACTTGCTCCACAATCCTTTGGTCGCCGGCAAAACCGCGGCCAAAAGGGCTAGCGGCGACAGGATAATCAGTATCCACAAAGCGATTATCCGGGTGATTAAAAATAAAGCCCCAAGAAAGAAAGCGAGAGTTGCTCCGATAATAACGATTATTCCGCCGATCAAACTGATGACAAAATTGCCGGGAATATTGGCCGCCGCCTCAAGTTTTTGCCAGCCTCCTTTTGCCAGTTGAAGCGTTTTTTGAAGCGACAACCCATCCACTATTTTCAAAGTGAGATCTCCTCCCTCTTTAGCCTGGTCCATAAAGAAACCAGTTATCACTTGCGAGGCGTCAATTACGGCGCCGCAGAGCACCAAACTGAAATTAACCAGCAGAGCGACCACGATTAACTTTGGCAGAAGCGACTTCATGCCATAAGTTTCCACCCTTAAAATAGCGGCAAAAGCAATAGTAATTAAAATTAAAATAAAAGACAGGTTAGCCAGGTCGCGGGTGATAGCCCAGGCGATTTTTACCGCCGGCGCGCTGGCAAAATGGGTGATGTTTAATGTCCATTCAAAAATTTGGGCAGTCAAGGCCAAAAATATGCCGAAGCCAGAGAGGACGAATTTTAAAGTCCAGCTCATGACATAATCAACAGCTCTACCGGGTAAATTATACCAGGCAGCCGCTTGACTTATTTGGGGCGTAAAAACAAAAACCGCCGCGCTGACCAAAAATATCAGGCCGATTGAAGTTATTCTTTTTTTATTCCGCTGAGAAATAAGCATTAGATTGATTATTAGGGTTCAATGCCGCAGCCGCAGATGTCGGTGATTGAATCCCAAAGATAAGCGGCGCCGGGACCGGAAATACACTCACAGATTCTTTCACAGCTGGCAACGCAGCAGCCGCAGTCGCCGCAACAAATCGGGCTGCAGCCAACACAGCATCCGGTACAGCAAGGGCGTCTGGTCAGCGGTCCTATGCCGGGTTCGGTTAAAATTCGCCCGCCGCACTGTATGCCCAAGGGGACACTACTGATTGTTTGCCGCGCCTCTGCCACCTCTTCCTCTTTTTCTTTCCAATAACCTTCGTCTCCAATCGCAGCGTTGATTTTTGAATAAAGGGTAATCGGATCGGTTTGGAGTCCCAAATTTTCTATCTGGTTTTTAACGCTTTGGATGGTTGTCAGCAGAGAATAAGATGTCTTCTGGCTTTCCTGCTCTTGACTTAAAGGAAGAAGAACGGCCGGAACCGGTCTTCCGTTTTCGGAAAGAAGCGGTTCCTGGTTTTGGACTGAAGCGGCTGACGGCTGATTGTTTAATTTCACTTCATTAAAAACAAAAAAAACTATTATTGTAATAAAAACGAAGAGGATAATTTTTTTAATCAAATTAAGCATCGCCAATAATTTTAAAGTCCGAACATCCCGCCTTATTCAAAGAAGTTAAAGATGTCTTTAAAGAAGTCTTCAAACAGATCGGTGAAGCTGTCGCAAACTTCCGGAAAATAATCGCACAAATTGAAAGTCCGGCCGCAGATTGTAATTTCATCCGGGATTTTAAACAAGGGGAAGAGGTCTTTTAAACTGAAAATTTTGTATATCCGGCAAAAATCAGGAAAACAGGCGCAGAAAATGTCTTCCAGCGCTTTTAAACTGTTCATAGTAGTATCTCCCCACCATTCAGTATTTTTCTCCGCTTGTTTTGACGGGGTAACGTCTTTATATGGAGCGGTCGGTATCTGTCCGACGGCGCCGATAGCGGAGCTTTCCGGGGCGTACTGCGGATTAACAGCCACATCAAACTGGGCCTCAACGGTGGCGGCGCGGTCAGCGGCAATGGCGCTTCCCGGTTTGCTTATGGCATATTTCGGCTGGCCGTCAAAACCGAGACAGACGCCGTTTTCGCATTTGGGGCACTGAGCGCTCACTTGGGTGCATTCAATCGGTTTGCCCAGAGTATCATTTATCGGTCTGACGCCCTGATAGGCGATGGCTTGAGTTTGATTTTTTAGCTGTTCCGATTGATAGACCTGCTGGGCGCTTTCAAGAGCAGAAAGATAAATTCCATAATCATTGTGATTATCTTCAAGGGCTAAAAGCCACTGGTCCCATCCTCCTCCCTTGCTTTCGTCAAAAACATTGTCTAATCCGACGAAATCGTCATCTTTCTCCGGTCTAACTGGATTAAGATAAGAAGGAGCGATAGAGTTATTAACGGCGTTTTCAATCGAGTCCAAATCCTCTTGGGGCAGGGATGGTTTTGTTACTTTAAAGAAATTGGTATCCAGATAATCTCTTGCCGCCTGAAGCGGCTCGTCATAGAGATATTGACCGAAATCCTTAATTGACAGTTGGTCAAATTGGTCAAGTAAGGGCGTTGCCAGTTCGCCGAGTTGGGTTCGGGCCAATCTTTCCCGGGCCATGGCTTTGAGGTCTTCAATTATAGAAGTGCTGTCTTTGACGATATGGACGTCCAAAGCGAGGCTGTTGACCAGATGGGTCTTGGTTTCTTTCGTCGCGGTCTTGAGGCCTTCAAGTTGCTTAATGCCGTCCTCTAATTTGGCGATTCGTTCTGTATTCGGCGTCTTGTCTGTTTTTTCTTTTATTATTTCTTTTTCTATTTCGGCTATCCGGTCATTAATGTTTTTGACGATTTCGTTCAGAACGTCGCTCTTGTCCGTTGGATTGTTTTCTAATTTTTGGGCGTAGCTGATGGTAGTATTGAGGGGGAGACCTTTTTTATATTCCAAAATGCCGGTAATCTGCGACTGAATGTCGGGGGTATATTTATCGGCGTCGTCAATATCCTTGACCAAGTCAAGGTATTTGCCGAAGACCACCACCGGCACAGCCGCTTTCGCCGATAAAACGCTGAAGGCCGCCAACAAGGGAATAAAAGTTAAAAAAATTATCAGTTTTAATGTTTTCATTTTACTCCGGCGCTTCTAAACCATATTTACTAACTAATTCATTGATTTGAATTTGAATAACCAGGGTGTATGGGATTAGCGACTGTGAAGTTTGGATGGAAGCAAGCGCTTTGAGCGGGCTGGACTGAGCGGATTTCAGGTCCCCAAAGAGTTGGATCAGCGCCGGCATCATGCCCAGCGTCAATTTATGGAGTTGAAGCGCTTCCACCGGCACGATGGTCTTGAACAGGTCGGAATAACTCTTTTCCAATTCCGAAATAATTTGGTCTATCTTTTGGGTCTTGCCCGCCCGGGCTTCCAAAAACGCCTGTTGGTAAAGTTCAGGGTCTTTTAGAATCGCCGGGGTCTTGGTTTCTTGAAGATATTTTTCCACCGCTTCTTTGCCGGTGGACAGAGAAATATTTAAATCTTTTTCGTCGGGCAGGCTAAGCTCAATCTCCGCGTTTAGTCCGTCAAGAAATCCTTTAATATCGGTGATTTCGTCGTCAGGCGAAGGCACCAACGGATTGTAGCCGTTTTGGATCTCCTCGCCGTCCGAGTAGCCGTCGCCGTCGCTGTCGGGATTAAGCGGGTCGGTGCCGTAAATTTTTTCTTCGCGATTAGTCAACCCGTCGTTATCATCATTAGAATTGCTTTCCTCCATCAGTTTGTTTTTAATGTCGGCAGTATAGTTGGCGCCGTTGTCTTTCAGATTTATGGAAACGCCGCCGCCGTTTTTAAAGAACAAAAACCAGCCCCCCACTCCAATAATTGCCACAATAAAAACACCCACCAAGAATCTTTTTTTTGTGGACTGCTTTTTGTCTTTCATTTACTCTATATTATATACCACTTCGCTGACTTTCCCAAATAAAGGTTTTTCAGTTATCCACAGAATTTTTACTTGCCAAGATGGCCTTGCCTCAAAAAAGAACCGGTCTAAAATAGATTGTATAACTTTAACCAGTCCTCTACTTTGAGCGCTTCGGCTCTGATTTTTTCATCCAAGCCCATATCACGGAGGGCTTTTTTAATTTCTGGCTTATCTTTTTTCAGTCCGGCCGACAGATTATTGATTAGTTGTTTTCGCGGCGAAGAAAAACCGGCTTTGACCACCTGAAAAAACTTTTTTATGTCAACATCTTTTCTTGGCTGGATACCGGCAATTTTAATTATCGCCGAGTCAACTTTGGGTTTGGGCCAAAAGCAATCTTTGGCCACATAGCCGGCTATTTTCGGTTGGGCGTAGAATTGGACTGAAATCGCCAGAAGGCTCATCTTGGGCGTCGCGCCCCTTCGGGGGATAGCCGTTATTCTTTTAGCGACTTCCTTTTGAACCAAAAGCGTCATTTCTCGTGGTTGGTTCTTGTTTTCTAAAAACATCCGAATCAACGGCGAGGTCAGGTAATACGGGATATTGGCCACCACTCGGTAGTTTTTTAAAAAGACCTTTTTCGGCTCGGGCAGTTTCAAAATGTCTCCGGGGATTAAGTCAATGTTTTTGAATCCGGACAGATTTTTTCTTAAGATTAAAATGAGTTGTTTGTCCTTTTCAATAGCAATGACTTTTTTGGCTTTTCGGGCCAGTTCTTGAGTAAGATTGCCCAGTCCGGCGCCGACTTCAATGACAATATCTTTATCCGAGACCCCGGCGGTTTTTATGATTTTATTGACAATATTCTGCTCAATTAAAAAACTCTGTCCTAGCCGCCTGTTGGGCCTTAGGTTGTATTCCTCCAGCAAATTTTTTATTTCGGTTTTGGTCATTGGTATTTTCTAATGACGGACGGCTAAAAGTATTCTTCAAACTCAACGATGTTTTCCGGAATGTCGGCTAAAAAACGCGAGGGCGGGCTAACCATCACTTGTCCCCACAGCCGTCTCTGTTTGGCAAAGCTAAGGTAAATTTTCTCCTTGGCGCGGGTGACGCCGACATAACACAGCCGCCTTTCTTCTTCCATCCGGCTCGGGTCAAGAAAGCTTTTGGAGTGAGGGAAAATACCCTCTTCGCAGCCGACGATGAAAACCACCGGAAATTCCAGCCCTTTGGCGCAGTGAAGCGTCATTAAGTTGACCAGATTCTTGCCGGTTTCAACCTCGTCGCCGTCGCTTAGAAGCGTAATCTCTTCCAAGAATTTTTCAAGTCCCCGACCGGGTTCTTCGTGGTCGTATTTTTGCGCGACGGTGAAAAGTTCTTGGACGTTTTCCCATCTTCTCTCGCCTTCCTCGTCTGCCGATGAGGCAGATTCGCCCTTAATATATTTTTCATAATCAATTTTTTCAATTACCGCTCGGATCAATTTAGTTAGATTTTCTTTTTGGCTGATTTTTCTTAAATCATCAATCATTTGGTAAAAATTATTCAGCGGCACCGGCCCTGTCCGCCGATAAGGCGGGAGATTTTCTAATTTGGTCAGTTCTCGGATGTCTTGGGCGAATCTGGCCAGCCGCCGGGCAGGCAGATTGATAATCCTTTTTAAGCTGACCAAATCGCTGGAATTGGCGATGTATTTAAGATAAGCCAGAATGTCCTTAATTTCCTTTCTTTCATAGAACCGAACGGTGCCGATTAATTTATACGGGAAATTGGCTTTTAAAAAGGACTCTTCTATCGCCCGGGACTGGGCGTTGGTCCGATAAAGGACAGCGAAGTCATTTAGGGTATGTCCCTGCCTGACTAAATTTCCGATTTCCTCAATGATGAAATTGCCTTCTTCAGCTTCATTTTCGGCTTCAACGATTTTAATCATTTCTCCGGTCTTATTCTCAGTCCAAAGATTTTTTTCTTTTCGTTGGTTGTTCTTAGTAATAATATGATGGCTGGCTAAGAGAATATTTTGAGTAGAGCGGTAATTTTGGTCAAGGATAATTACTTTGGTGGCTGGAAAATCCTTTTCAAAGTTTAAGACATTGCGAAAGTCTGCTCCCCGCCATGAATAGATGCTTTGGTCGGTATCGGCGATAAACCAAAGATTTTTGTTTTTTTGAGATAATAGTTTAGTTAAATTATATTGGCTGATGTTGGTGTCGTGGGCCTCGTCAACCAGAATATACTGCCATTGGTTTTGGTATTTTTCCAAAACTGCCGGATGGGTTTGGAAAAGTTTATTCGTTAACATGATTAAATCGTCAAAATCAAGGGCGTTTGACGCTTGAAGCGCCTCCTGGTAGGCGCGGTAAATCTTAGCAATGGTCTGGGGGAAATAGTCGCGGGCCTGCTCCTGATAACTCTGGCTGTCAATCAATTCGTCTTTGGCGCGGGAAATGGCTTCAATGACGGCGTTGGGCTTAAACTGGTCAGGGTTGATTTCTAAATCTTTGAGGACTTGCTTAATCAAAGCCAGTTGGTCGGCGCGGTCATGGATGACAAAATTTCTTTTGTATCCGAGCGAACTCTTATCCATCTCCCGCCGGAGAACCTGGAGACAGACGCTGTGAAAAGTTCCGACGGTTGGTGATTGATATGAGAGCGAATTTTCGTCAAGTAGTTTTTTGACCCGGTCTTTCATTTCTTCAGCGGCTTTATTGGTAAAAGTTACCGCCAAAATGCTTCGGGCCGGGATGTTTTGAGAAATGAGGTAAGCGATGCGATGGGTCAGGGCGCGGGTTTTGCCCGAGCCGGGACCGGCGATAACCAAAACCGGCCCGTTGAGGGCAGTGACGGCTTCTTTTTGCTTAGGATTAAGAGAAGACAGGATGTCCATAATTGAAATGAGTGAGGAAATAATAAACTGGTTTAGTTATTTGCGAGCGAATGAAATTATATCTATTAATATATAATTCTTGATTATATCACATTATTGAGATAGGATAAAATGACGGGGCGTAGTGTAACGGCTAGCACGAGTCCTTTGGGAGGATTTACTCCGGGTTCGAATCCCGGCGCCCCGACTGGAATGGAAAAGCATTTCTTAAAAATTAGGCAACGGGATAAATTTGTTTTCGACGCCATTAAAAACGGCGGAAAAACCATCGAAACCAGAGCCGGTTCGGTCCTGTATAATAAAATAGAGCCAGGTGATATCTTGGTTTTTGTCTGTGGGAAAGAGAAGTTGGAGAAAAAAGTTGTCAAAGCAACTCACTTCAAAAGCGCAGATGATATGTTAAAGTATTATGATTATAAAAAGATACAGCCATTTTCGGATTCGCTCGAAGAAGCTAAGAAGTTGTACGACAGTTTTCCTAATTACAAAGAGAGGTTAAAAGAGTTCGGCATTTTGGCGTTTGAGTTGGAATAATTTATCGCGGGTATCGTATAGTGGCTATATTGTACCTTCATATATAGTATGCTATAATACAGTTAGGAGGTTCAATATTATATGAGACTGCTGACTTTGCGCGAAAAAGCCATTAATTTTCGAAAACGAGGTTACTCTTACGGCATGATTTCTAAGGAATTGGAACTGGCTAAAAGCACTCTTAGTAATTGGTTGCAGAAGGTTCCTTACACTCCTAATAAAGAAGTATTGAAACGAATAGGAGAAGCACGAATGAGAATGGCAGCGACTAAGCGGAAACAAGTAGTGGATGATATCCGGGCAATGAAAAAATTAGCAGAGAGAGATCTTGGAAGATTAAGCAAAAGAGACCTATTTCTACTGGGGATAGGATTGTATCTTGGAGATGGGTCAAAGACTTACGAGAATATTAGGGTAATAAACTCTAACCCTGAAATAATAAAAATAGCAGCAAAGTGGTTTCGAGAAATTTGCGGTTTTAAGGACGAAAATTTTAAAGCCTGTGTACATTTATATCCAGACACAGATATCCAAAAAACAATGACTTATTGGTCGGGAATAATTGGTGTCCCTAAGAGTCAATTTATGAAAACGCAAGTTGACCGAAGAAATGATAAGTCTGGCAAGAAAAAACGTAAATTACCATACGGAACACTCCATTTACAAATTAATAGTTGTGGTAAAAAGGAGTTTGGCAAAAGCTTTCATAGACGGATTATGGGGTGGATAGAAGTTGTAAAGGAACAGATTTAATAAGCGGGAGTAGTTCAGCGGCTAGAATGTCTCCCTTCCAAGGAGAAGGTCGCCGGTTCGAATCCGGTCTCCCGCTCCCCCTACAAAACAAAAAAGCCCGTTTGGGCTTTTTTGTATTTTGCTTTCGCGAAAACAAAGACAACATTAGATCCTTCGGGCTTCGCCCTCAGGATAAATATTTCTGTCTGTTCGGATTTTGTCCTCACAGAGAAATATTTACTTAACGGCGTCTTTGAGCGCCTTGCCGGCTTTGAATTTCGGAACTTTGGTCGCGGCAATCTTGATTTTTTCGCCGGTGCGAGGATTAACGCCCATGCGAGCGGCTCTCTTTGAAACGCTGAATTTGCCAAATCCGGTCAAGACGACTTCCTGCCCTTTGGCCAAGGCCTTGGTAATAGTGTCTAAGACCGCGTCAACAGTGTCATTAGCTTCTTTTTTAGAGCAGCAGCCCTGAGCAATTGCTTCAACGAGTTCTACTTTAGTCATAATATTTTGCTGTTTAAATTTGTTCGTTTTCGACCTTTACGCCTCCAATCTCTATTTTACCAGTATCTTCCTTATTTTAACAAGGTTTTTTCCATAAGCAAGGGCTAATTGACGATTTCTTGGAGCCGTTGAATTTTCTTGGCCCGGCCATCCCGAGAGATTTTAAGCAGGACGGCATTGACTTCAACCGGCCCTTCCGGCACATCAAGATGAGAATCAATCCCGGTCAAAAATCTTTTAACGGCGGCCTCTTTGTCGCGTCCCAAACTAGAGTCCCTGACGCCGACCATGCCGACATCGGTGATATAGGCGGTTTTTTGAGGTAAAATGCGTTCGTCGGCGGTTGGAACATGGGTATGGGTGCCCAGGACGGCTGAAACGCGACCGTCCAAATACCAGCCCAGACAAACTTTTTCGGCGGTGGTTTCGGCGTGAAAATCAATCAAAATAATATCGACTTCTTTTCCCTTCTTGCTTAATATCCGGTCAATCTTTTTGAACGGGTTAGAGCAGTTCTCGTTGTGGGAGATAAAATCAAGTCCGATTAAGTTAATGATTAAAACCTTTTTTGTTCCGACTTCTTTCAATAAATACCCTCTTCCTGGCATTTTAGTTGGGCAATTGGCCGGCCTGATAATCGGCATTTTTTTGTCCTTTAAAAAGGCGAAGGGCTTTTTCTGGCTGTTTATCTGCTTTAAGATATGGTCGCCGGAAGTGATAATATCAACGCCGGCGCTAAGCAATTCTTGGAGTGTCTTTTCGGTTATGCCGGAGCCGTGAGCGATGTTTTCGCCGTTGGCGACAAGCAAATCCGGCTGGTATCTTTTTTGCCAGCGCGGGACGATTTTTTTAATCGCTTCCCTCCCCGGTTGTCCGACGATATCGCCGAAAAAAATAATCTTCATAAATAATGAAAAACTAAAGAAGGGAACTTCTTAGTTTTTATCTTAGCGGGCGTATTCTATCGCTCGCGTCTCTCGGATAACATTAACCTTAATTTCTCCCGGATAGTTTAATTCCTGGTGGATTTGATTGGCGATCTCCTTAGCCAGTTTAACGGCCTGGTAATCGTCTATTTTTTCCGGCTGGACAAAAACGCGGATTTCCCGGCCGGCCTGAATGGCGTAGACCTTTTCCACGCCCTTAAAGGCGCTGGCAACTTTCTCCAGTTCTTCCAAGCGTTTCAGATAGGCCTCCAAGGTGTCTTTCCTGGCGCCGGGACGGGAGCCGGAAATAGCGTCGCCAACCTGGACGATGATTGATTCCAAACTGTCATAAGGATATTCCTCGTGGTGCGCCTGCATGGCTTCAATCACCTTGTCGTCCATATCAAATTTTTTAAGGATTCTTTTGCCGATTTCAACATGCGAACCCTGAATTTCATGGTCAACGGCTTTGCCGATATCATGGAAAAGGCCGGCTTTCTTGGCGATTTCAACATCAATGCCCAATTCAGCCGCGATGGCGCCGGAAAGATGCGCCACTTCCAAAGAGTGCAGGAGGACATTTTGGCCGTAACTGGTCCGAAAACGCAATCGGCCCAAAAGTTTGATTAACTGTGGATTAATGCCGGTGATGCCGACATCAAAAATGGCCGCTTCGCCGGCTTCCTGAATTTTTTCGTTGATTTCCTGGGTGGCTTTTTCAACCATTTCTTCAATCCGGTTTGGCTGGATTCGGCCGTCGCTGATCAGTTTTTCCAAAGCGATTTTGGCGATTTGCCGGCGCATTGGGTTAAAGCCGGAAACGACAATTGCGCCCGGAGTGTCGTCAACTAAAATTTCCACGCCAGTCAATTTTTCCAAGGTCTTGATGTTTCGGCCTTCCTTTCCGATAATTCTGCCCTTCATATCGTCGTTGGGCAAATCAACGACGGTAGAAGTGGTTTCGCTGGCTAAAGATGAGGCATATCTCTGCATAGCCAAAGCGATCAGCCGTTGGGCTTTTTTGTCCAGTTCTTCCCGGCCTTCTTTCTCCAGTCGGTTAATTCTTTCTAAAATAACCTGCTGTTCGTTTTTCTCAATAACAGAAAAAAGCTCCGACTTGGCTTGTTCCTGGGTTAAGCCGGAAATCTTTTCAAGCTTTTTGGACTCTTTTTCGCGCAGAGCGAGTAAATCGTCCTTTATTTTTTTGACTTTCTTGGCTTTGGACTTTAGTTCAGCGTCGTCCTTTTCCAATTGAGCGCTTTTTTGATCTAAGGTCTGCTCCTTTTTAAACAGCCGTTCTTCGGCTCTGGTCAACTGCTTTTGTTTTTCCCTTTCATATCCCTTTATTTCTTCCAGTATCTTGCTTGATTTTTCTTTAGCGCCAAGCAGAGTTTCTTTGGCTTCTTCTTTGGCTTGACTAACCAATTTACTTAGTTTTTCTTCAATGGAGCCGGCTTGTTTTCTAGCGATTGTTTGCCGGGTGTAATACCCCAAAACCGCGCCGCCGGTCAAAGCCGCGATTATTATTCCCGACAGATAGATTAGATTGATTTCCATAATTAGTATCCATTGTAAACTTCGTCGTTATCCTTTGGCCAAAAAAAATTCTCGGTTCAATTCTAAAACTCCGATTATGACTAAAGACATTTATAATTTTAGCGATTATTCCCGTCATTTCATCCAAAGGGTTAATAATGGCAAATTTACAATTATAGTTAAATTAACTGACAACTAAAGCCTACTAAAAAAAAGAAGCCCTGTCAATTTCCTCCGCGTCAGTTCGGAGTTGGGCCTCTTTTTAAATCCCTTGTTATTCCGTTTTTTCTTTCGGTTTTTTGCTTTTGCCTTTTGATTTCTTCTTCGGTTTTTCTTGGGTTTCTTCTTCGGTTTTTTTCTTTTTGACAACCTTTTTCCTGTTGGATTTGTTCGTTTTTTTCACTTTCTTTTTCTCATCTGTGGTTTGGCCTTTCTTTTCTTTTTCCGGTTTGACTTCTTTTTCTTTCTTGGCTTCAATATCAATTTTCCAGCCGGTCAGTTTCGCCGCTAGACGGACATTTTGTCCTTTAGCGCCAATAGCGAGAGAGAGTTGGTCTTCCGGCACGATGACTTTGGCTTCTTTTTTCTTTTGGTCGAGCTGAACATCAATAACCTTGGCTGGCGAAAGGGCGTTGGTGATAAATTTGGTCGTGGTTTCCGACCATTCAATGATATCAATCTTCTCGCCGGACAGTTCATTGATCACCGCCTGAACTCTCGTTCCCCTTTGGCCAATCATAGAGCCGATAGGATCAACTCTTTCTTCCTTGCTTGAAACGGCGATTTTGGAGCGCGAACCGGCTTCTCGGGCAATGGCCTTTATTTCCACCGTGCCGGCGGAAATCTCCGGCACCTCCAAAGCAAACAACTGACTGACTATTTTCGGGTAAGCCCGGGAAAGGATGATATTGGGGCCACGGGTGTCCTTTTGGACTTCCAAGATGTATAGTTTTAGCCGCTGGCCGATTTTGTAGCGTTCGTTAGGAATTTGCTCTTCCGGGAAAAGGATGCCCGTGGTCTTGCCGATGTCAATAAAGAGAGTGTTGTTTTCTATTCGCTGAACAATTCCGCCGACAATTTCGCCTTGGCGGTCTTTGTATTCGTCATAGATCGATTCTCTTTCTGCTTCGCGGATCCGCTGAATAATGACCTGCTTGGCGGTTTGGGCGGCGATGCGGCCAAAATCTTGCTTGGCCTCCAAAGGAAATTCTATCTCGTCGCCAGTGGCGACGTTTTTTTTGATTTTAGGCGCGTTTTTGGTTTTTGACTTGGCCAGTTTTTTAACCTCCTTAATCATAATGTGCCGGTCTTGGTTGAATCGGATTTTTCTTTCCTCTTCTTTTCCGACGTCTTCAAAGTTGGGATCCCGACCTTGTGTCGGGGCCTCTTTTTCTTCCTCTGCTGTTTCTTCTTTCAATATTGATTCGTCGACAACAGTCTTAATTTGAAAGACCTTCATTTTGCCGACTTCAAAGTCAAACTTGACCCGGATATTTTGGCCCTTGTGCCCATATTCTTTTTTATAGGCGGCCGCCAAAGCCATTTCGATGGTCTCAACGACTTTTTCCCGGGCGATGCCCTTTTCCTCGCAGATTTGTTCAATGGCGGATAAAAACGATTTTATTTCCATATTTTTTTTGTATTTTACACCTGAAAAAAATGCCCGTGGCCAAACGGACAAATTCTCAATCAATCGGTATAGTCCAATCTTACCACCCTCAATTTATCTGTCAATGTTA
>Ga0210051_1000705_pt1 | contig 32005 bp, 25 predicted proteins | sample CryGey092014_all_FD_185464 | JGI IMG/M metagenome (GOLD analysis project Ga0210051, IMG submission 185464) | Groundwater microbial communities from aquifer - Crystal Geyser CG23_combo_of_CG06-09_8/20/14_all (SPAdes) (version 2) | ecosystem: Environmental > Aquatic > Deep subsurface > Groundwater...
GGCAGGAAGAACCGATGTGCCCGCTCCCGTATGATCCCGTGAGACGTGACAGCAAAGACCCCCGTCAGCTTCGGTACCGGCTGGTACTGCACGCCGCTGAGCACGGCCTCAAGCCGACCGCGCGGGCGTTCCACACCACCCCACAGACGGTCCGCAAGTGGGTGCGCCGCTGGGGCGAGCACGGCTGGGCCGGGCTGGTGGAGCAGAGCCGGGCGCCGCGAAATCCCGTTCGCCGGATCACCACGCTGTCGGCGATGGCAGTCCGCGCCGTCCGGCCGACGTTGTCGGTCACCCCGGGGCGGAAGCCGACCAGCAGCAGCCAGTCGAAGGCGGGGGTCGGGTGCTTCCCTAACGACGACTCCTGAATGACCGGGTCGGTGAATTCGGTCAGCACTTCCTGCGCTTTTGCCGCCGGCAGCTCCGCCGCGATCTTGTACACCTTCCGGGTGGCGACGCTGTCAACACGCAGCTTCGGGAAGTTGCCGATGCCCTCCCGCGTGGCGGCTCAGGACGTTCTCGACCTCAACGTAGAGCTGCTCCTTCGCTACGAAGGTCTCGTCGTACCCCCAGCCGCGCTCCCGCGCCCAAGAGGGCGTCAAGCCGGGCACCCAGAACTCCTCGGGGTCGTTGACGTGCCACAGCGCCGGGAACCCGGTCTCCTCGACGTGCGCGAAGTAGTCCTCGAAGTAGTCGCCATCCACGGGAATGTCGAGCAGCTTGCGGGCGGTGGGCTTGTTCTCGATCATCTTGATCCCGTCCGCCCCCAACGCGCGCAGCCGGTCCACCTGCTCGGCCAGCAACGGCGCCACCACTTCGCCCCCAGAGAAGAACGCCGTGTGGTCCAGACCGGCGAAGACGTAGGACCGGTCGGGAACTTCTGCCTGCGCGACGAACGCCGCTGGATTGGCGTTGACCTGGTCGCGCCCCATGGTGCAGACAATGTTCATCCGGTCAAGCCCGACATGGGCGCGGAGCGCCTCCAGCTTGGGGATGCCGTCCAGCCCGGATAGGTGGACGTGGCAGTCGATGACGGGTGGATGGATGGTCACTGCGGGTTCTCCTCACGTCGGCCACGCCGTTCCAGGCGAGCCGCAGCGGAGTAGTTCGCGAGGGTGACTGAATGCCCTTCCGGAGGCAGCTCGGTTGCGGGTGCCCCGACCGCTATGTCATACTGGGAACGGACGTTGGGGCGACGCGCTTCAGTGGCTTCTGCGGCGCCCAAGTGCCGGATGATCCCGGTAATCAGGTGAGGCTGACCCGATGGCGGACGAATCCATGCCCAACCCCCTCGAGGCTGGCGACCTCGATGTCGACGAGACCAACGAGTGGCTCGAGTCTCTGGAGGGCGTCCTCGAGAAGGACGGGCCCGAGCGGGCGCGCTACCTGCTGGGCAAGCTGCTGAACTTGGCGCACGCGCGCAATGTGGCGATGCCGTTCACGGCGAACACGCCGTACGTCAACACAATCAGCAAGGAAGACGAGCCGCCTTACCCGGGCGACCGGGCGCTGGAGCGGCGCATCAAGAGCATCGACCGGTGGAACGCCATGGCGATGGTGGTCCGCGCCAATCGGCAACACCACGGATTGGGCGGGCATATCTCCACCTTCGCCTCTGCGGCGACGCTCTACGAGGTGGGCTTCAACCACTTCTTCCAGGGCAAGAGGGAGGACTGGTCGGGGGACCAGATTTACTTCCAGGGGCACGCTGCGCCGGGCGTGTACGCGCGGGCGTTTCTCGAAGGGCGCCTCTCTGCCGAGCAACTCGGGAACTTCCGGCAGGAGCTGGCCGAGGGCGGCGGGCTGTCGTCGTACCCGCACCCGTGGCTCATGCCCAACTTCTGGGAGTTCCCCACCGTGTCGATGGGGCTGGCGCCGATCATGGCGATCTACCAGGCGCGGCTCAACCGCTACATCGAGGACCGCGGCCTGAAGGCCACCCGCCACGAGCACGTGTGGTGTTTCATGGGCGACGGCGAAACCGACGAGCCGGAGGCCCTCGGCGCCCTGAGTTTGGCGGGGCGCGAGAAGCTCGACAACCTGATCTTCGTCATCAACTGCAACCTGCAGCGCCTCGACGGCCCGGTGCGCGGCAACGGCAAGATCATCCAAGAGTTGGAGGGCGCCTTCCGCGGCGCCGGCTGGCGGGTGATCAAAGTCATCTGGGGCGGCGACTGGGATCCGCTGTTGGCTGCCGACGGAGACGGGTTGCTGGTCAAGCGCATGGAAGAGGCGGTGGACGGCGACTACCAGAAGTACTCCGTCGCGCCCGGCAGCTACACGCGGCAGCACTTCTTCGCCAGGTACCCGCAACTGCTCAAGTTGGTGGAGCACCTGTCGGACGAGGACATTTTCAAGCTGCGCCGCGGCGGGCACGATCCGCAGAAGGTGTACGCCGCCTTCAAGGAGGCGACCGAGCGCCACGGCAAGCCGGTCTGCATTCTCGCCAAGACCGTGAAGGGGTACGGGTTGGGCGAAGCCGGCGAGGGCCGCAACGTCACCCACCAGCAGAAGGCGCTCAACGAACAGGAACTGCGCGAGTTCCGCAACAAGTTCGGCATCCCTATCAGCGACGAGGCTGTGGGCGAGGCGCCGTTCTATCGCCCGGCCGACGACAGCCCCGAGGTTCGCTACGTGCAGGAGCGCCGCAAGGAGCTGGGCGGCCCCGTGCCGCTCCGCACCATCCGGCAGGACTCGCTGACGGCGCCGGCGCTCGACTACTTCGAGGAGTTCCTCGGCGGCAGCCAGGGGCGCGAGGTCTCGACCACGATGGCGTACGTGCGGCTGCTGTCGCACCTGATGCGGCATCCGGAGATCGGGAAGCTGGTGGTCCCCATCGTGCCCGACGAGGCCCGCACCTTCGGCATGGAAGCGCTGTTTCGGCAGTTCGGCATCTACTCCCACGTCGGGCAGCTCTACGAGCCGGTGGACTCGGACACGCTGCTCTACTACCGTGAGATCACCGACGGGCAGATCCTGGAAGAAGGCATCACCGAAGCCGGCTCCATGGCGTCCTTCATCGCCGCTGGCACGGCATACGCCACCCACGCCGTCAACACCATCCCGTTCCTCATCTACTACTCGATGTTCGGCTTCCAGCGCATCGGCGACCTCTGTTGGGCGCCGCGCAGAACATCGCGGTCAATCAGAAGGAACCGGCTCCGCTGGCAATCGAGGGAGAGAGCAAGGCGCTGAACGTCTCCGGCACTCCTGACGGCGACTACTCTCTGTACGTCGATATCACGTATCAGGACGGCACCAACTTGTGGGGGCAGGTCGCCACCTTCGGCACCGGCACCCACGAGTGGGAGTCGTCCCGCTGTGTCCTCGAGCCGCAGCGGCCCCTCCAGAGCGCCAATGTCCACCTACTCCTGCGGAACCACACCGGCACCGTTTGGTTTCGCAGTGGGCGCCGCCGCCGCTGAAGAGCAGAGCAGAGCCACCGCACAAGTGTTGGCCGAGCTGCCGCCCGGGCTCTGGCTGCAAGTCACCCACCCCGGGCTCGACGTGCCGGAGATGCAGGCCATGCGACCCGCGTGGGACCCGGCCGGCGAGAGCATCGCCAGAGCGCGTGCAGCCGACACTGCGATGCTCACTTCCGACGCAGTGGCGGCGGCCATCCGCGAGAACAACCTCGAGCTGGTCGGCTACCGTGACCTACACTCGGCCGAGTGCCAATAGGGAGGCGTTGTCAGGTGAGGTTCCTCGATTCGGTCTGTCTGCTGCTGCTGTCTGCCGCCGCGCTCCATGGTGAGCCGGCGGTATTCTGGGCCTCCGATCCTGTGAATCCCGACGAGACGGTGCTCGTGTCAGGGGACGGGTTCGGGGAGTCGCCGAAGGTGGAGTTGCAGAAGCTGCCGGACGGGGAACTCGGAGCGCCTGCGACCGAGACCACGTGGAAGGCGGCCGGCAAGCAGGTGGCGTGCCTGCAGCCGGGCAACACCTCGGTGAAGCTCGTCGTGCCGAAGTCACTCGGCCAGGGCGCGTACCTGTTCCGGGTGACGGGCCCGGGCGGCGCCTCGAAGCCGGTCCGGCTGAACTGCCCGACCGTCTACTGGGTGCAGGGCGATGCCGGGACAGCGGCGACGCCAGGTGGCTGGATTCGCCTCTTCGGCCGGTGCCTGCAGGGAGTTGCAGGAAAGTCGCGGGTGCTGCTCCGCCCGGAGGTCGGTAAGGAACTCATTCTCGAAGCGCAGCAGACCACTCCGTGGTCCCTCACGGTGCACCTTCCTGCGGCAAGCCCGGCAGGCGCGCGGCACGTGTTCGTCCACAACGGGTTTGCCGGCGCGCAAGGGTGGACGGACGCCGGCCGGATCACTGTCGCGCCGCCCCAGCCCTGGCCGGAGAAGGTGTTCAACGTGCGGGACTCCGGCGCCACCGGAGAAGGCGCGCCCAGCGACGGGACGGCAATCCGCGAGGCGCTGAAGAAGGCGGAAGAGAACGGCGGCGGCGTGGTCTACTTCCCGCGCGGCCGGTACCAACTCGCCGGGACGTTGACGGTCCCGAAGTACACGGTGCTGCGCGGCGAGCGAACGGAGTTCGTCTGCCTCTTCTGGCCCGACACCGACGATCCGTGCACGTTGATCGAGGGCACCGACCACTTCGGCGTGGAAGACCTCACCGTCTACTGCAGCAACTACATTCACGGCATCGCCGGCACGCTCGGGCAGCCCGACTCTGGGAACACGTTTCTGCGGCGCGTGCGGGTCCGGGCAGACATGTACCGCGGGCATCTGAAGCCCGCAGAGGTGGACGCGCGCTTCCGCGCCTCACTGAAGCGTTCGACCGGCGGCGGCGACACGGTGCGGCTGGGTGGCGAGAACGTCGAGATCACCGACTGCGATCTGTACGGCTCGGGCCGTTCGCTCTACCTGCTTCGAGTCCGCGGCGCCCGCGTGACCGGAAACACGCTGTACAACGGCCGCTGGGGCTGGTACTGCCTCGATGGCTCGGACGGGCTGATTCTGGAGAACAACCAGATCCTCGGCGCCGACCTTATGTCCACTGGCGGCGGGCTTGCTTGCTACACCAGCGCCTACTCGCAGAACGTCTACTACGCCAACAATAAGCTCCGCTTCGCCCACGGCTGGGACCGCGAGGCGATGACCACCGATGCCGGCTATGGCGCGTTCTACGGCACGGTGACCGACATCAAGCCGGACCGCTTCGCGCTGACGGAAGAACCTGGCTGGAACCGAAAGGCAGACTGGGTCGGCGCCGGCGTGTTCATCCTCGGCGGGCGCGGCATGGGGCAGTATCGCCGCCTCGCCAAGTACGAAGGGCGCCAAGTCACGCTGGATCGGCCGTGGGCTGTGCTGCCGGACGAGCAGTCGGCGATCACGATCACCATGCTCCACCGGCACTACCTGTTCGTCGGCAATGAGTTCGAGGATGTCGGCATCGCACTGCAGTACTACGGCACCTCCATCGACAATGTCGCCGCCGGCAACAAGGCGACGCGCGGCGGCGGGTTCTACAACTCCGGCCGGTGGTATCGCCACTTCCAGCCGAGCTGGTACTGCCAGTTCCTGGATAACGAGATCCTCGAAGGCAACTGCTACCGCTTCGGCCCGAATAACGCCGACAACGCCGGCGCCTCATACCTGGGCACGTTCGGGCTCCAATCGCAGGGCGGCACGTCGCCGTTGGCGCTCTGCAGCGTGCACCGACGGAACCACCTTCACAACGGTGCCGAGCTGCGCTTCCTCGGCGTCAGCGAAGAGCACCCCGGATTGAAGGACTTGGTGGCGGAGCACAACGTAGTCGAGAACGCCGAGCGCGGCGTCTACACCGACTCGGGCTGCGTCGGCGTGCTGCTGCGGGAGAACCAGTTCGTCAACGTAGCACACGCGCAGGTCACTGAACGCGAGGTGCGGGAAGAGCTGCGGAAGAAGCGCGCGGCACTCCTGGACAAGCAGGACCCGGTGGCCTACTACAGCTTTGACACGCCCTTCGGCAAGACTGCGCGCAACGAAGCCGGCAAGGAGTTCTTCGCTACCGCCACCGGCGAGATCGAGTACGAAGCAAGCGTTTCGGGCAAGGCGCCGAGATGCACCGGGGGCGGCTACTTCGTCGTCGCCGACAAGGCCCTGCTCCAGTTCCCCCGGCTCACCGTCTCAGCGTGGGTCCTGCCGGATCAACTGAAGGGTCGCTGGGGCGTGGTGGCCAAGCGCAGCCGGGGAGGCACAGCGCCGTACGTCCTGGCCATTCGCGAGGGCGGAATCAGCTTCGAGGCGACCGACCAAAGCAACCAGTGGTCGTACAACCTGACGACCAGCCCGGTGCTCAAGGCGAACGCCTGGAACCACCTTGCCGCAACGTGTGAAGACGGCGTCGGGGTGAAGGTCTACTGCAACGGCGAGCTGGTCGGCGAGAAGGCCGTGACCCAGCCGCTGATCGCGACGAGCGACGTGCTGACCATCGGCTACGAGAACTGGGGTGGCCCCGACGCGAAGCCCGGTGACTCCGGCAACTTCCGCGGGCTGATCGACGAGGTGAAGGTCTGGTCGCGGCTGCTGTCTGCCGAGCAGATCAGAGCGGAGTACGACCGGCTCAAGGCTCAGGCCGATGCCGACCAGCAGCGCCGCGCAAAGGAGGCAGCCGACCAAGCTGCGCTCCAGCAGCGGTTCCAGAACGCAGTGGTCGCCGCCGGCGGCATCGAGTGGCAGCTTGTGAAGGCGGACGACTTCCAGCGGGACGCGCTCGGCCCCGACTGGAAGACGCTCCGCGGCAAGTGGACTATCAAGGAGGGCGTGCTGACCTGCGCGGACATCAGCTTCCTGGGTTACGCGAAGAAGGTAGCGTCGCCCGTTCGCCTCGAGTTCGATGCCCGCTCGAAGAACCCGGGCGACCTGACCGCCTTCTGGGGAACCGAGAAGGCAGCCTACGAGGGCGGCTACTTCCTCGGCTTCGCCAGCAACGGAAACACCGCCGGGAAGATCCTCCGCCTGGGCGAACAGGTGCTCGTCAAAGACGGTGTCGTCGCCACCCCCGGCAAATGGCACCACGTGCTCGCCCAGGTCTTCGGCGGCAAAGTGCAACTCCTCGTCGACGGCAAGCTGGCGCTGGAGTACGTCGACCCCAAACCGGTGACCGTCGCCGACATGCCCGGATTGCTCGCATGGTCGGAGGGGGAGTTTGACAATGTGCGGATCTATGCGGGGAAGTGAGAGGGGCTGCTGTTGAGGGGCCGCAGCAGGCGGAGTAGAATGTCGGCTACTACCTATCCGACAACTCGTGCGCTATGATGCCAGACGGCGAACGCTACCATCGGACACTGGACGCGCTTTCTCAGGAACTGGGCGAGAACCTCGTTGCGTGTGCGCTGTTCGGCTCGCGCGCGCGAGGCGACGCGCGCCTTGGCAGTGACACGGACCTGTTCGTTGTGGCAGAGGGGCTACCGCCCAGCCCGGGGGAGCGACAGACTCGACTGCGCACCGCCGTGGGCAGTCGGCGCGCCCCGATGGCGAGCTTCGTGGCTGTCACTCCGGCCGAATTTGGGGCGCAGTTCCCCTCCTACTACCTCGATCTCGGACTCGATGCGCAGGTCCTCCATGACCCCTCCGGGTTCCTGGAGGACGGGCTCCGCCGCATCAAGGAGATCACCGCGCAGTCGGGGCTGCGTCGCACCGGAACGCGGAAGCGCTTTCGCTGGGAGTGGGCTCGGCGCCCCAAAGGGAACTGGGAGATCACGTGGGAGGGCTACCGTGAACTCGGGCGACGACAGTGACTACCGGCTGAGGTTGGCAAGGGAGGCGCGCGACGCGGCACAGGGGGCTTTCGACCGACGCGACTTCCCGGTGTGCGTGCAGCAGGCGCAGTTGGCGGTGGAGAACGCCGCAAAGGCAGTGCTTGCCACGCAAGGGCCGGTTCCCCAGACGCACGAGCCGGCGGATGACCTGAACGATCTGCTTGCCGCGGCGCAATACCTGCCGGACACCGTCAGCAACAGCGTCTGGGATCTCATTGCTGCCTGTTACGCACTGGGCAGCCGCGAACACATCCTCGCGTCCAACGGCGACGAATCGGCACAACTCACCCCCCGGGATCTCTTTGACGAGCCGCAAGCGCGCGACGCGCTTGACAGGGCCGGCGCCGCGACAGGAAAGGCTGCAGAGTGCGTCGCATTCTTCACCTCGGCTGACGGAGGCGCCGGAAACGAAGCCGAGGACCCGACCCAGGAACAGCTCGGGAACTCAGATGATTGAGGTGCTCCCATGATCCGATTCGGCGGTCCCCTCTTCGGCGACCAGAGCTCGCCCGAGAAGCTCATCGCTGCTGCCCGCGAACTGGGCTAGGGCGCGGTCTACGCGCCGCGGCTCGACCCGGCCGACGAGGCGCTCTGCCAGGAGTACGGCGAGGCACTCCTCGGCGCCAACCTGATGGTGGCCGAGGTCGGTGTGTGGACGGGGCGCAACGTGCCCGATCCGGAGAAACGGTGCCAGGCGCGAGAGGGCGTCGTGCAGGGGCTGCGGCTGGCGGCCCTCCTCGGCGCACAGTGCGTTGTCACCATCTTCGGCGCCCAGCATCCGCAGCGGCACAGCGGCCCGCATCGTGACAACTTCGAGCCGCGGTTCGGGGAAGAAGGCATCCGGATTGTCCAAGGCGTCCTTGATGAGGTTCGGCCGCAGCACACGAAGCTGACCATGGAACTGCTCCCGTGGGCCGTTCCGGACAGCGCCGACAACATGCTCGCGCTCATCGCGGCCGTTGACCGGCCGGCCTTCGCGGTGCATCTCGATCCGGTGAACCTAATCAACTGCCCACGGCGCTACTATGACACGGGCACCGTGCTCCGCGAGTGCTTCGAGAAACTCAGCCCCCACCTTGTCGCTTGCCACGCCAAAGACGCGGTGCAGGACGAGCGCGTGTTCCCGATCCACCTCAACGAAACGTCGATCGGCACCGGGCGGATGGACTACGCCGCGTTCCTGCGCGGTCTGGACGCCCTCGGCCGCGACGTGCCGCTGATGAGGGAGCACCGGAAGACGGCGGAGGAGTATGCGGCGGCCGCGGCTGTGGTGCGGCGCGTGGCGGCCGAAGCCGGGGTGGCGTTGGGGTGGGTCTATGGGACCCATGGGACTTCTGGGACTTCTGGGACCTACGCGACCGAGCTGACCAATCAGTCCTATCAGTACCGGCCACGAAGATGAAACTCACCTTCCTCGGAACTTGCTCTGGAACCGAACCTGTGCCCGGCCGCAAGCACGTGTCGTTCACCATTGAGCGCAACGGTGCCGTTTACTGGTTCGACGCGGGCGAAGGCTGCTCGTACACGGCGCACTTGCTTGGCATCGACCTGTTGGCCGGCCGCCTCACTCTGGCGGGGCCCCGTCGTCCTTCGACTTCGCGACCATTTCGGTGGCCAGCGACAGCAGGTTGCGGATGTCGGTGACCATTTTGGAATTGAGGAGGCGGGCGGCTTTGGCGACGGAGAGGGCGTCCCTCAAGGCGCTCAGCGACTCTTTGTACTCCTTCTGGTTGTAGTGGATCTTGGCGATCCGGAACTGCGCGTCGGCTGCCTCTTTGGAGTCCGGGTAGTCGGCCACGACCTTCTCGTATGCCTCGCTGGCGCGGTCCCAGGCTTCCTTCTGGCTGAGGATGTCGCCGACCATGAGCTGGCATCTGGGTGCCCACTTGCTGGTCGGGCACTCGCTGACTACCCACCGGGCATGCTTTGCGGCTGCCGCCAGGTCGCCCTTCTCCAGGCACATCCCGGCGATGAGATACTCCGCCTCCGAGCAGAGGTCCTTCTGTGCCGGGAACTGCTCGCGGATCTTGGCGAACTCGCGGCGGGCTGCGTCGTCCTTCCCCAACGACATGAGGCACCGGCCGACCGTCATCTGGGCTTCGGGGGCGCGGGAGTTGCTCGGGTCTCCTTCGACAGCCTTTCGAAGCATCGTCGCCGCCTGTTCCGACTTGCCCGCTTTGAAGTAGCACTCGCCCAGCTCAAAGCGCGCGTCGCGGTTCATCCCGCTGTCGGGGTAGCGCGCGAGGCCGGTTTCGTACCAGTGGGCAGCTTGGTCGTACTGACTGACCTTCGCCAGTGCGCGGGCCCGCCAGTACTCATCAGCAGGGGTGAGGGCGCAATAGGCCCAGGGAACGAGGGTCAGCAGTGCAAGCAGGAGAACCAAGCGGCCAAGACAGCGAAACACTGGAAGTCCCTCCTTGGGGAACGGCCCTTTGCGATGTTCTTCGAAGACGCGGGCCGTAGGGGCGGTGCCTGCGTGCCCGCCCGTTCGCGGCAAACCTGCGTGCCCGCACAGCGAGGGCAGACACATAGGTCTGCCCCTACGTTGCGCGGCATCTTCCTTTGTAGGGTGCAGCCGAAGCCCCCTCGATGACTCCTACCGGCTGTCAGTCAACGGCCTCGGCGCCCCAAGCAGCCCGCCGGGTGGCATCGAGCTTGACCCGTCGAACGGGCCCAGTGTACAATACCCGCGCCACGGTGTCCAGAAGGCCCCCGGCCGCCGTTGGGGTCGGAGCCACCTGCCACCGGGCGCCGACCGAAGCGAGGATGGTGTTGCCCCATGGTTGACTTGGCCGAACTCTACCAACTCGCCTTGCTGTTTGGTCTGTGGACGGCTGCAGCGCTGCTCTTTCTGTTGGCGACGAAGTGGCGCAAGCCGCCGCCGACCGAGGAGCGCGAGCTGTCGGCGGGTGCGCGTCTGGGTGGCGGCGACTCCCAGCGCGCGCCCGAGGAGCCCTTCGATCCCACGGACCGCGCGGCGGTCCGGAAGACCGCACTGGAGCATGTCGCCGAGGGCAGCCAGCTCACCCGCGAGGAGCAGCGCGTTGCCCGCCGCCGCACCCTCCAGTTGATTGCGCGGATCCAGTTGCAGCCGGCCGACGCGGCACTGCGCAGGCAGCTCATCCAGGCGTACCTCGACGGCCAAGACAAGGTGGCGGCGATCCAGCAGTTGCTGGTGCTTGCCGACTTGTTGGAGGGGCAGCGCGACGCCGAGGGGGCCAAAGACTGCCTGCGGCAGGTGCTCAGTCTCGACCCAGCCGACGAACACGCACAGCGGCGATTGGGGTTGCGGGAGAGCTGAGAGCGAGGTCAGCGACGCCGGTCTGACAACCGCCCCGTCAGGCTCCACCCCGAGCGGAAGCTCTGCGTGGTCGAGGAGTTTGGCCAGTTGGGCAGCCTGTTTGCCATGCTGGCCGCGCCGCCGGAGTTGCGCCAGCCCCATTGCGAGTCTCGCTGCGAGTACGGGAAGCCCGGATAGCGGTTGGCGTCGGGAACACCGATGTACCAACCCGCGGGAGCGCTGAGGGAGCCTGAGTTCAGGTGCGGCCAGCACGCATAGGGTCGCTGCCCCTGCTGGATGACCACCGGCGAGTTGCCGGTCACGATGATGGTCGTCGGCTGCGTGACAATCACGGTCGTGGGGCGCGTCACCCGGACGACCTGGGGAGCGTTCCCGAAGGTGAAGCTCTGGTACGTCGAGGAGCCCCAAGTGGAGTTGTACGAGGAGCCGGTGACACTGAAGTAAAGCTGGTCGGCGTGGGCTCCGTGGAGGGCGACAGACAGAAACGCAATCGCGCAGAAGGATGTGGCAGCTCTCATGGGAAGCCTCCTCTGGTTGGATGACCCGTAAAGACTGGTGCGGCGGCGCCAGGTTCCCGCAGGGACACGGCGTCACCGTTCTGAAGGCTGCATTCTCGTCGGGAGGGCCATCGACCGGTCCGACCCATCCGGTACCGCCTGTGCCTCCTTCGGAAACGCGCCATCCACGCGAGCTGCCCGAGTGACCGGCGAGGGAAGGAGCCTGCGCGTGAGCAAGAAGATCCACTGGTACCTGTTGGCGGCGATCGCGCTGGCGCCTCCGGTGCGCGGCGAGGAGGCGGCCGTCAACGCCCACTTCTTCCTCCTGACCGGGCCCTACGCCGGAGACCCCACCGGCGTGCAGATCCGTGACGGGGAACTGGTCAGCGTCGCCGACAGGGACACCTTCTGGATCGACCTGGCGGGGAAGCCGCAGCTCGGCGCCGTCGTGGCGAAGCTCAGCGCACGGTGGCCCGACGGGACGGAAACGCCGCTGGGACTGAACTGCGCGCGCCAGGACGAGACCGCCGTGCTCTACACCCCAACCTTCGGCGCGAGCACCCACACCCAGGGCGGCCGCGAGCTGGTGTTGGAGCGCAATGGCAACTCCCCCTGGCTGCCCCTGCGCGTCGGGCAGCCCTGTTCAGCCCGCGTCCGCGAAGTGCGCGACGCCGGCGACACCCCGCTAACGCCTGACCCAATGGTGCTGTCCCTCGGACCGACCCTCCTGCTCAACGTGCCCGCAGCGCAGGTCGGAGACGGAGTCAAGCTCCTCGCGGCCACTGAGCCCGACCTGACCGGTGTTGACGTCGCCCTCGGCGGCCGCACCATCCTGCTCCGGCAGGGCGCCGCCCCGGACTGGGGACCCGCCCCGCAGCCCCGTCACCCGCGCACCGTCATCGGCTGGAACGACACCCACTTCTTCCTGATCGTGGTCGACGGCCGGCGCAAAGGCTTCTCGGCAGGCATGACCTACGCAGAACTGTCCCAACTCGCCGCCGAACTCGGCTGCACCGACGCCCTGAACCTCGACGGCGGCGGCTCCTCCACCCTCTGGCTCGGCGGTCGGGTGATGAACCTCCCCTCCGACGGCGCGGAGCGGCCGGTGGCGAATGCGCTGGTGGTGGTGGAAGATGGTGCGCCCGGCTTGTAAGGCCGCCGTGGTCCCGCGTCGCGCCTTCGCTCTGTCTCCTTGTCACTCCGTCGGCTGCAGCCTGCCTCGCCCGCACTTGGGTCACTAACTGCTCGTGGGCAGTTACCTGTTCCGCCAGAATGCCCACCACCGGCCCTACTGCGGCGATCACGGCTTCCGTGGCCAGCGATCGTTCGAGAAGCGCGACGAAACGGACTCACGAAGCGACTTGGCGGCCGCGATTGACAGCCTGAGCGGCTGGGGAGATCACCTCCGCAGCGCGGACAGCGGTCTGATCCGGCCGGTGAGCCACTCCCGCGTGGAGCGGGGGCGCGCTGCCACGCCCATCAGATCACTGCGGACCACGTCAGCCAGCTCAAGTCGTGCCCTGTCGCTCGTCTCCTTGACCCGGTCGCGCGTTGTCGGCCACGCGGCTAACGCGCCAGTTCACTTTGGGTGCTCTCGCCACGCCCGACCGGTGTTCGTGCCGCCGTGCCCGTTACCACTGCCGGGGACAGAGCAGACCGCAGTCTCTGGAAGGCGCGACAGGAAGCGAGCCGCGCAAGCCGGCTCCCGCTTGGTGCCAACCATGTCCAGCGTGCGCTCCACATACACGGCGCGCGCCCCGCTCCAACTGGCCGCGGCTGTGAGGCGGTCCGCTTCCACGATCAACACTGATTTCCGCCGGCAGGAGTCTGTCGCGACAGCTCACCCAGCTTTCGCCAGCGCCTCCTCGCCTCTCGGCAGGGCCTGACTGTGCAGGTCGACCTCCAACGCGTCGAGGAGGCGGGCTGCGCGTTGCAGGGCGACTTGGTGGTACTCGTGGCGCTCGTCGCGCGATACCTGCGATTCATGAACGCCCAGACGTTGGGCCAGTTCGCGCTGGCTGAGCCCTCGGTAGATGCGTGCTGCGATCAATAGCTGCCCCAGGTCCGCCAAGCCCCGAAGCTCACCGAACTCCCCCCGCTTGAGTCGCTCGTAGGCTTCGACCTCTTCCGCCAGTTGGTGCTGAAGGGAGCCCAAGGGGTCCATCACTCGCTTGACTTCGGCGGGTTGCAGCCCCGTTTCGCCGAGCTTCGTCTGCTGCTCATTGAGTCGCTTGTCTTGTTCAGAGAGCCGGCGAGCGGCTTCCTGGTACTCTGCTTCGCTCCTGATCATGCTGGTGCTCCGATCTTGACAATCCCCTCAGGCGCGCCCATCGCAGTGTCGGGTCTCTCTGATCCCTGCTGCCCCCAGTTCGGCGGCCGCTCCTGTCCCCACCGCGCCGCCTCCGCTATACTGCCTTGTGCTGGACGCTTCAGCCGGAGGAACAGTCATGTCGCGGATTCTCTCTTGCGCGTTGGTCGGGAGTTGCCTGGGGGGGGCGGGTTGGGGGCAGGTGGACTTGACGCGGCCGTTTGCGCGGGATGGTTCGACGGTGGCGTTGTTCCATCTGGACGACGTGACGACGGGGCGCGCGGTTGATGCCGCTGGCGGGCCCGCTGGCGAATGTCGGGACGTGGCGCCGACGTTGGGCAGGTTCGGAGGCGGGCTGAGCTGCGACGGGGTGGCGGGCTGGGTGGACGTGCTCGCGCCCAATAACTCGGCGGCGGGCAGTGGGTTGACGGTGGAGTGTTGGGTGAAGCTGCGCGGCGGGGCGCATGGCGATGTGGTCTGCCGCAACCAGTCGTACATGATCCGGCTGGAGGGTGGGTTCCAGGCATACGTGCACCTCGACGGCGCGTGGCGGAAACTGGTGGGCCGGCGGCCGGTGCCGACGGGGCGGTGGACGCACTTGGCGCTGACGTACGACCGGGCGAGCAGGGAAGTCCGCACCTACATCGATGGGCGGCTCGATGTCGCCCAAGTGCCCGCGGGCGTCACGGAGGGGAAGCTGGGCGTCGGCGACAGCACGCTGCGGCTGGGCTGCAACACCTGGAACCCGGATTCGTCGCGGCTGGACGGCAAGCTGGACGAGGTGCGCATTTCGTCGGTGGCGCGGTCGTACACGCCGCTTTCGGTGGGGGCCAAGGCGGCGGTCCCTGCCGACGCCAACCTGATCCCCAACCCGAGCTTCGAGTTCGGCCTGGACGGCTGGCGCGCCGACGGCGAGGCGAACGCGCGGCTGCAGTGGCGGGTGGAGCGTGGCGAAGCGCCGCACGGCAAGGCGTTTCTGCGGTCGTCGGAGGCGAGGGGCTACTCGCTGATCACGCGCCCGCTGGCCATCGTGCCCGGGAAGGTGCACACGCTGTCGGCGCTGATGCGGGCTGACAAGGCGACGCGGGTGCAGTTGGCGCTGTGCTCCACCGGCGTCCCCCGCGACGCGTCGCGCCCGAGCAAGTCGCAGTCGTTCGGCGTGTCGCTCGAGTGGAAGCGGGTTGCGGCGCGAATCGCGGTGCCGGAAGACTGGCCTACTGAGCTGGCGTATGTGTCGGTCAGCAAGCCGGCCGATGCAGCGCTCGATCTGGACGCGGTGCGCTTGGTGGTGGGCGAGGGTGCCGAGTTCTCGCAGCCGGAAGCGCAGTCGGTGGGCATGTTGGTCGAGCTGCCTCAGGGCAACCTGTTCTCCGCCAACGAACCGGCGAGGCTGACGGCCAGCGTCGTCAACTCCGGTGAAACGGACCACGCCTTGCAGGTGAACTACACGGTGACCGACTGGCTGGGACGGGAGGCCGCCGCCGGCAAGCTGTTCGAGGGAATGGTGCGGGCGGGCGACTCGGTCCCGGTGCAAGTGCCGGTCCCAACGCGCACGAGCGGCTGGTTCGCGCTGCAGTTCGCGCTCTCCGAACAGGGACGGTTGCTGTCGGAGGCGACGCGGACCGTGAACGTGGTCGAGCCGCTGACCGGGCGGGGCGACGCGCGCGCTTCCCCGTTGGGCATGAACACCCACATGGAGCGCGAGCCCGACGCCCATCTGGACTGCAACCTGGCGGCGCTGTCGCGGTGTGGCGTCAAGTGGATCCGCGCTTGGTGGGGTTGGGGGATGGCTGAGAAGGAGCCGGGGCAGTTCGACTGGACGGAGTACGACCGGCAGTTGGCAGCAGTCCACAGAGCGGGCATGGAGATCATGCCAATCCTGCTGCGGTACTACCCGCAGTTTGAGCGGGACTGGGCCGGCAAGACCGACAAGATCCAGCAGCCGCCCAACGATTTGACCCAGTGGGGCAACTTCGTCGAGACGACGGTGCGACGGTACCGCGGGCGCGTGAAGGCGTGGGAAGTGTGGAACGAGCCGCAGTACACGATGGACGCGCGAACCTACGCCGACATTCTCAAGGTGACCTACGAACGGATCAGAGCCGCCGACCCGGACGCGCAAGTCGTTGGGTTCGCCGGCGTCAGCCTCGACTACATCCGCGACGTCTGCGAGGCGGGCAGCGCCAAGTGCCTGGACGTGCTCGCCCACCACAGCTACAGCCAGCTCGGGCATCCCTGGGAGCAGATGGCGAAGCTCGCCGCCGACACCGCGGCCCTGGTAGACCAGCACGGCGCCACGACGCGCGTTTGGCACTCCGAGCAAGGAAGCGGCGCCGACGGAGTGGGCTACCTCCACCTGGCGGAGACGGAAGAGCAGTGCGCGGTGAACTTGGTTCAGTCGAACCTGTCGGCGCTCTCGACGGGGGTCGAGAAGTTCTTCTGGTTCAGCGCCCAGACCAGTCCGACCTACGGCTGGGGCGTGTTCTACGAAAACTACGTCCCGCGGCCGCGGCTGGTCGCCCTCAACGGGTTGGCGCGGCTGCTGGAGGGCCGGAAGGTGACAGGGCGGCTGACCCTTGCCGACGGCCAAGCAGCGTGCGTGCTGCTGGATGGCGCCGCCGGGCCCGCGGCCGCCGTGTGGAATCTGCGGGAGAAGCTGCGCCTGAAATTGCCAGCCGCGGGCGACCTCCGCCCGCTGGACATGCTGGGGAACCCGCTCACCGAAGCCGCACTGCAAGCCGCCGCTCTGTCTGTGGACTTGGCGGAAGGCCGACCGCTGTACCTCGTCGCGAAGACCGCGACGGCAGCGGAGCTCGTCGACCTCCTCCGCCGCACCGAAGCGGGCCCGCTCGGCGGAGCATTCCCGGTCCGAGTGACTGCGCAGAAGACTGCCGACGGCCGGCTTGAGATTCGTTTGGAGAACACCACCAGCGACAACCTCGACGCCCGCGTCCAAGTCGCCTGCCCCGAGCTGTTCGCCACGGCACCAGCGGCTTGGCAAGTGAGCGACCTGGCGGCTCACGCCGCCCAATCGACAGCGCTGGCGCTGGACAAGCAACCGGCAGCGGGGACGCAGGTGGAGATCGCGGCGACCATCGAGGTCGGCGGGCACGGGATTCGGACGGATGTCGCCAAGCTGGCGATGGCGTTCTGAGTGGTGAGTCTCCCATGCCGCGCCACCGTGACGCATGGAGCCAAGAACCATGAACGAGTCGCAGGAACGCGCCCGGTACGGCGCCGCCGCTCTCGCCCACCTCAAGGGACAGTTGCCCAACCCCTTCCCGCGCACGATGGGGCCCAATGCCATGTCGTACCTGCAGGAAGTGGTTGACAGCGGCTTGACGGGCGACCTGGTCGGGCGCTTCGAGCAGGCCTTCGCCGCGGCTCTGGGCGTGAAGCACTGCGTAGCGACCCCCGGGTGCACCCCGGCGCTGGCGCTGCTGGCTGCAGCGCTGCCCGGTGAGCCGGGAGACGAGATCATCGTCAGCCCCATCACCGACTACGGCACCCTTCAGGGGCTGTTTCGGCAGGGGTTCATTCCGGTCTTTGCCGACGCTGCTCCCGGCACGGTCAATGTCTGCGTCGAGACCATCGCGCCGCTGATCACAGACCGCACTCGGGCCATCCTCTGCGTCCACAAGACCGGGCTGGTCTGCGACATGGACCCGATCAACGAGTTGGCGGCCCGGCACGGCTTGTTCGTCTACGAAGACGCCTGCCAGGCGGTGCTGAGCACCTACAGGGGCCGGGTAGCGGGGACGCTGGGGCGAGCCGCCGGCTTCTCGTTTGATTCCGAGAAGACGCTGGGGTCCGACGTGGGCGGCTGCGTGGTGACCGACGAGGACGCGCTGGCGGAGCGGCTGCGCTTTCTCGGCCATAGTCGCGGGGGCCTGCACAAGGCGGGCTACGGGCGCGTCCACACCGAGCCCGGCTACGCCCTGCGTATGACCCAGTCCACTGCTGCTATCACACTGGCGCAACTGGAGATCCTCCCCGAGAACGTCGCCCAGCGCGACCGAATGGCGCGCCTGCTAACCTGCCTGGTCAACGAGATCCCCGGCGTGTGCGCCCTGCCGATCCCCGACTACCAGGAGGTGTACTCCTGCTGGATGTTCGGGATCACGCTGGACTCGGAGCAGTTCGCCTGCGGGGTGGCGAGCTTCGCAGACCAGCTTGCCGAAGCGGGCATTCCCGGCGCGGGCATGGGAGCCTACTACCTGATTCCGGAAGCCTGCACCTTTCTGGATGAGTACGCCGTGGCGCGACGCTTCCCATTCTCCCAGCCGCCGGCCGATCGCGTGTACCGTTACGGGCCGCAGAACACCCCGACAGCGGCGGCCTTCCTGCAGCGCTTCATCCGGTGGAGCACCTTCTGCGAGAAGTACACCGAAGAGCACTGCCGCCTCACCGCGCAAATCATCGGCGCGGTGGCGGACGCCAACCGAGTGTGAGACGGAGCAACTACGCCGCGGTCGCCGTTACCCTCCCGGCAGCCCAGGAGCGCAGATCCAGATGATCTACAGCAACCGCCTGCAGAAGCTCGACACTCCCCCGCCGCTGTTGGCGGACTACCCGCAGTTCGTCGAGCCGTTGCCCTGCGGCGATCGCTACCTGGCGCCGCCGGTGGTGGACGAGCCGAACGGCGACCTGACCGTCCGCGCCTGGCGCTACTGGTACAACGTCCGCGGCATTGTCGAGATGGAGAACCGGCTGGACGCGAAGGCGACGGCCGCCATCGTGGTCCATCCTTGGGGCATTGACGACGGCCACGGTCTGGTCACCCCGGAGCCGGCGGGGCTGGCGTTCTTCTGCGTGAAGTACAAGAACGTCGTTTGCGGCGACCACCTCCGCCAAGTGGTGAACCCCTTCCTGCGTCGGCTACGGGACCGGGTGGGCTTGGTCGGGTACTCGATGCCGGGAGTGGAGGACGCCCTCCGCAAGCTGCTGTATGCGTCCATCACCACACCGCCGGAGCAGCTCAAGCCGGAAGAAGGCGAGCGGCGGCTGCGGGACGTGCTGCGGGCGCACGACTTCACCGGGAAGCCACTGGTATCCGAGCTGGAGCTCGGTCTTCAGGTTCCGGCGCGCAGCTACCTGGCGCAGACGCCCTCCACCGACGCCTACCACGGTTACAACGGCGACGGCTACTGGGAACTGCCCATGCCCGTACACGCCGCCCTCGAGCGGCGACCCACCGACCTCGTCTTCTATGATGGCGAGGGCTACGAGAAGGTCCGCGACTACCTGAAGAGCCGTGGCATTAGGCACGTGCTGCTGGCCGGTTACTGCACGGACATGTGCGTGAAGGGCACGACTTGCGGCTACGACAACCTCAGCCAGGATTTCAATCTGTTCCTGGTAGGAGATGGCACGCTCGCCACGTACCCGGGCAGCACCACGCCGCGATTCGCGACGCAGGTGGCCCTCGCCAACGCCGCACTCTGGCAGCTCGTGACCCAGGTCAACTGGGTGCAGGCTGATTAGCGCCGACCTCGGCAACGCTCCCGGAGGACTCCTGCCGGACCAGCCGGACAGGGGCAGACACACCTCCAGAGGAGGAGACCCTGCAAGCTGGCCAACCGATCTTGACACTGATAGCGGCGTGCGCGCTGGCGGCACTGGGCGCTGTGCTGTTGCCCGGCGCGGCGCGGGCCGAACCAGCATACAAGTGGATTCCGGTACTGGCGCGGGCGCCCTTCGCGCCCCGCGACGGCGCCGGGGCCCTGACCTACAGAGGGAAGATGTGGCTGATCGGCGGCTGGAACCCCGGCGACAAGACCCACTTCCCGCGGGTGTGCAACAACGAGGTCTGGTCCAGCGAGGATGGCGCGAACTGGGCGCTGGTGCACCCGAACACGTTCCTCGACCAGACCTTCGACCCGAGCGCCGACTGGGAAGGCCGCCACACGGCAGGCTACGCGGTGCACCGGGACAGGATGTGGATCGTCGGCGGCGACCCGATCCAGGGCCACTACCAGAATGACGTTTGGAGCTCCGAGGACGGGAAGACCTGGAGCTGCGCCACCTCAGCGGCGCCCTGGGGACCGCGGGTGCTGCAGTACACGGTGGCATTCAAGGACCGCCTCTGGGTCCTGGGCGGCCAGACACTGCCGCCGTACGGCCCGGCAGAGGAGAAGTTCTACCGGGAGGTCTGGGCGAGCAGCGATGGGGTGAAGTGGGAGCAGCTCAAGCCCGAAGAGCCGTTCTGGCCGCAGCGCGGGATGATCGGCGGGAGCGCCGTGTTCAACGGGCGCCTGTGGGTCTTAGGCGGCGGCACGTACGACACGCCGGAAGTGCCCCAGCGCAAGTTCCTCAACGACGTGTGGAGCACCGAGGACGGCGTTCACTGGAAGTGCCACGTGGCCAGCGCGCCTTGGGAACCACGGCAGTACCACGACGTGGCGGTGTTCGACGACAAGCTGTGGGTGATGGAAGGCTGGAAGGGCGCGAATCGCAATGACGTGTGGTACTCGCCGGACGGCGAGAGCTGGCACGAGCTAACAGACACACCGTGGGCGCCCCGTCACGCAGCCAGCGTGTTCCTGCACGACAATGCGCTCTGGATGGTTGCAGGGAACAACATGCAGCCCGATGTGTGGAAGCTGGTCCGCACGGCAACAGACCGGGAGTAGGCGCCCCACGGCGCCCTCAGCACCTCACGGTGCTGACCGGAGGGTCGCGCTACTGCGGCGCCGGCACCGAGGCGCGCGTCCCCGTGCTTGGCTCCACACCCACGCGCCAGAGCCACGGCGTGCTGCTCTGGTACCCCAGCGCGTGCCTCGCCCCGGCAATGACGACGTCGTGAGTCTTGCGGTCCTCAAAGGCCCACCAATGGGACAGATTGATGTCCGGCTCCTCTGGTCGCTTGGTGTCCACCACCAGCACGGTGTCCTTGAGGAGGCACAACGTCTTTGGGTCCACCTCGCCAATCACGAGTGGGTACCGAGGATGGTTGCCTCGGCAGTTCGCGTCGGCGGGGTTCCCCAGCCAGAAGTAGCGGCCGCTGGAGTGCGTCAGCAACTGCGACATGCTGGACGGCGAGAAGAAGGGCGTGCCGTCGTCATAGGTCCACGGCTCCGGCTTGGTCCAGTGGTAGCCCCCGTCCGCTGAGACCGAGCACCACCGGTAGCTCGGGAGCTTGCAGTCCGGGTCCTTGCTGCCGCCGTTGCTGCCACGCATGACGCAGAGCAGTCGGCCGTCGGGCAGTTCGGCCAGCGTGGGCTCGATCATCCCACGGGTCGATCGGGCCGGGTCGCCTTCGATGGGGCGGCCGATCTCCCAGTCCAGCCGGTTGTCGGCGGTCCACTGGCCGATCACCATGAGCACGTCGGTGTACGTGAAGCCTCCGCCCGGTGACCACAGCTTGCCGTCCGGACCGAGCTTGCAGGCCTGCGCCGGGATGAGAATCCTACCGGCACGTGTGCGCAGAAGCTGCGCGCCCACATCGCCCATGAAGATCCCGTTCTTCCCGTAGTAGACGCCCTCGAACGGGTTCTCCTTGGTATGGCCGCGCTGGATGATCTGGTCCTCGAACAGGTAGGTCTTGCCGCCATCGACGGAGACTCGGTACCGCAGGTAGTAGGTCTCCAACGCCACCGGCGGCTCGACGAGGCTCGGGTCCAGACCGGGCGTGTCCATGGAGGGCACCACGCGCACGAGGCGACCGTTGGATGGGTCGGCGAAGAGCGGGAATGACTCCCGCCGGTAGCCGTGCGGCAGGTCCTTGTCGAAGTCGGGCTGCGGCGGCCGGCCGACCCAGGTCTTGCCGTTGTCGGGCGAGTAGCCCCCCACCTTGACCCTCTCGAGCCCAGCCGGCTTGAGATATACTCGCGAAGGTTAGGAATACACCGAAGTGGAAGTTCGCAGAACTTCACCCGTGGGCGTGTGGTGAGCACCCAACACACTGCTGTGCACGCAGAGGCGTCGAACTTGTGCAATAGCTTCGGTGTATTCCTAACCTTCGCGAGTATACGTGGCGTGCATGAGCGGCGACGTGCTCGCGAGTTGCTGACTGCTCTTGAGTGTGAGTCTGACCACGGGGACACGCCCTTCCTCGGCAGCGGCGCGGGACGACGGTAGCGTAGCGACCACCATCGAGACAAGGCCCGCAAGGATGATTGGGAGTGCTCGTGCCATTGCCGTCACCTCGAGAAGTGGGGTCGCTCGGCGCGGCTGGCGAACCAGTCTGGTCGGCAACTGCAGGGACTCACTGGCGCTCCGCGACAAGCTGCTGCCGGATCCGTTCGTTGTACTCCGCGAGTTGGTCGATCACCCAGGCGCACTCGTTGTCCTTGCGGACGAGCCCCATACTGTCTCGGTCTCTGGTGTAGTCGAAGACCCAGTGGGCGGCCAGGTCGATCTTCTCCTTGACGAACGTGTCAAGGTAGAGCGTCTGGTACTCGCGGAACTTCGGCTTCAGCTCGGTCTTGTCGGGGCTGAGCCCGGCAAACTCGCCGACGAACAGCGGCTTGTTGAGCTGGCGCGCGAAGTCCTTCAGCACGGTGAGCGTTGCCTCGATACCCGTGACGCCGGCGTACTTCACGTCTTCCGGCTTCTCTCCGTACGAATGGACCGACACCACGTCAGTCGGGTCGGGCGCGTACCACTTGAACGCCTCCAGGGACTGCTCCCGGTTGTCTTCACCCCAGAGCGGCTGCAGCTTGTTGGCGATGTGGAACGAGCACCACCGGGGCGTTGAGTTGCCGGTGGTGACGAACCGGAATGGGTCATGCTTCCGCACCTCCTCGGCGAAGGCGACGAAGGCGGACTCGGCAATCTGGTGAGTCATCAGATTGCGCGCGTCCTTGGCTAAGTCTACTTTGCGCGCCGGGATCTTCTTCCCGAGGAACTCCATTCCGTTGGGCAGGTCGCACGCCAGGTTGATCTCATTGGCGAACTCCCAGCCCCAGATCGCCGAAGAGTCCTTGTAGCGGGTGACCACTTCCTTCACGTACGTGGACATGAACGCCCGCGTCTTGCTGTCGGGGTTTGCCCAGTCCTGCATGAACTCTTCGAAGAGGTCGGGGTACGTCTCCGTCCGCCAGAACAGATCGGGGATCAGCCCCACGCCGGCTTCTTCCGCCGTCCGCACGACGAGGTCCAGCCGTCGGAACCACTCGTCCTTGTCGGCGAAGTACAGGTCCCAGTCGCTGGGCCAGAAGCCGCAACTCCAGAAACGGACGAAGGGGATCTTCTTCTGTCCCAGGAACGTGAGCCCGTCCAGCGTGCGCGTGTCGTCCCCGTTGTGAACCAGCTCCTGGAACAGGTCGCAGTAGTTGACACCAAGACCGCGGTAGACCTCGCCGTTCCGGTACAGCTTGCCGTCCTTAACGGTCAGGCCGAGGTTGGTCTGCTCCGCACAGAGCGCATTGGCTGCCAGGGCGAGCACGAGCAGCGTGATCTTCATGGGGTCTCCAGTCGAGGTGTGGTTGCGTTCTGAACGGGCGGTTCGGGCAGATTCCTGAGCCTGCACGACGAAGCCGACAGGCGCTCAATGTTCGAGAGCTATCGGCGCCAGCCCGAACGCCTCCCGGTAGGCGTCCACCATGGCGAGGTAGTTTGCCAACGGCACGCTGGCTGTGACGGCGTTGCTGGCGCAGAATATGTGACCGCCCCCGCCCGCACCGGCTTCGAGGATGTCGCGGGTGACGCGACGCACTTCTGCAGGGGAGGCGAAGCTCAGGATCGTGCCGCAGTCCATGTCGCCGTAGAAGGTGACGCGGCTGCCGTACGCTTCCTTGAGTCGACGCAGGTCCATCCCGGCGTGCATGTCGATCTCGAGGTAGCCGTCGACTTCGCAACCGATCAGGAAGTCGTCGAGGACCGGCCACAGGTCGCCGTCACTGGCGTTCACCGCCCAGCCGCCGGCTTCGTGGATCTGCCGGGAAACCTGACGGACTTCGGGGACGATGAACTCGCGGTACGCCTGCGGCGAAATCAGCGGCCGGTTCCCTGCGAAGTCGCCGCCGATCCCGAACTGGTCGATTCCGAGCCGAAGGTACCCCTCGACGGAGGTGAGCGCCCGCCGGGTCGCCAGAGCGAAGTGCGCATGCGCCACCTCGGGTTCCAGGACCATGGTCTGCATCAGGTCGACATCAGCCCAGACGCCGTGGGTATAGGCGGGCGCGAGAAGTGGCAGGTCGACGCCCCGGCGCTCCATTTCCTCTTTGAGCAGGACGTAGAGCAGGAGCTGTTCCTCGGCGGGACCGGTCGGCTCGGGGGCGGCTTGCTCTGTACGTAGGCGCACGCGCTCGACGGGATCGGCGGGGATCGGCGGGGCGGAGGCGGGCCCGGGGCGGGCTGTGGGCGCTCTGGGTGGCGGCGGGTTCGGGGTGACGTAGAGCATGTCGTGCCCCAGGAGCGCCGCGAGATCCAGCCGATCTGTCGCGCTCTGTCGGACTGTCTGCTCCCAGCCGTGCTCCTCGACCCGTCTGTTCCACGCAGTCGCGTCCACCTGCCAGTCTGCATACGGTCGGCCCAGCAGCGTGTCTGCCAGGGGCGACAGCAACACGTACTCGAACATCGGCGTGCGGTCCGGCTCCCAGTGCCGGAGGGCGGCTTCGACTCGTTCTCTTGAGGTCATGCTCTCTCGCTGCTCGGGCGGACGGCTTGCGGCTACTGCCACGACACGCTCGCGACTCCGCCGGCAGCGAGGGTGACTGTCTTCTCGCCGGCAGGCAGGCCCTTGAAGGCGTCGCTGGCGTGCAGCGTACAAGTGATCGCCGCGTTCGTCGGGTTCTGCGCATAGACTTCCAGCCCGCTTTCCGTCCACCATACCACCAAGCGCACGGCTGGGTTGCTGCACGTGACCGGATGGCCGACGACCACGGCAACGTCGGCGGGGTTCAGATCGAGGTTCGTGTAGCCGGCGCCACCGTGAACCGTGATCGCCTCCAAGGGACCACCGTTGACTTGCTTGGCCGCCGTCCAGCCGTCGGTCAGACCGGTGACCTGGACGAAGAGGTCTGTCGGCATCGCGGTCTTCGTGAGCGTCGAAGCGAAGGCTGCCTCGGCTGCCTTATACTCGCGAAGGTTAGGAATACACCGAAGTGGAAGTTCGCAGAACTTCACCCGTGGGCGTGTGGTGAGCACCCAACACACTGCTGTGCACGCAGAGGCGTCGAACTTGTGCAATAGCTTCGGTGTATTCCTAACCTTCGCGAGTATAGCGCAATGGCGTTGAACGGCTTCAGGGACTCGGCGCTGACGGCGCCCCAGTTCAGCGTCCCCACCTCGAACCCAGCCGCCCGCAGATCAGCCACCGCGTCGTACTCGTCCAAATAGGCGAACTGCTGAGAGACAAACGCCACCGATGGCGCCGCCGACGCGAAGGCGACAGCAGCGAGGACGACAGCAAGCGACGCCAGCAGGGCGCCTCGTTGCAGGTGCAGCCAGCGGGGTTTCTCGGTCATCAGAGCTCCTGTTCCGTGGCGTCGCGGGGTCAAGGAACATAGGTTCGCGTCAGCCGGCGCAGGTCCTTGTGGTGGTCCGGAAGGGACGAACGGTCCGCAGATTACGCTGATTGCGCAGATTGAGGGATTGGGAAAAACTGGGTTCGCCTACGCGGAATGACCGTGTGTGGACAGCAGTCGTGCCTGCCCGCCCTCACCTGTCCCCACAGAATCTGCGCAATCAGCGTAGTCTGCGGACAAAGACCCGCACAGAGGCAAGGCTACTCCGGGCGAATCCAGTCCACCTCCAGCGCCGCCCCGACCGACACTTCCGCCGGTTCCGGATCCAGTCGAATCTGACGGATGCTGCCTGCCCACAGCGGGTGCTTCGAGAGGTCGAACACCACTTCCCGCCACTGACCGTCGCCCAGAGCGGCGACTTGCACTTCTTTGTCCGGTCCCCAGCCGGGCGACACGCTTGAGCGCCAGAAGAGGCCGAGTTCGTTGCCGCCCGTCAGGCGCACTCGCGCCCGCAGTTTCTTGAAGCGACCTGCCGGGATGGACGAGGGGCCGCTGACTGCGTAGGGGTCGTCGCCGGTGACCTGGATGGCGAGGTGACCCGCCTCCGCCTTGAGGGCGCACGAGTGCTCACCGGTCCAGCCTTCGGCGTCCCGCTCGAACTCCCAAGCCGTTTGTTCTTGCGGCGCTTCGGGAACCGATCGACGGATACCCTCAATGGTCAGCCGCGCATGTCCTTTCGCGTCCGCCCGCAGCCCGACGGTCAGTACCTTGAGCTGCGCGTCGTAGGCCCAGCCGGTTGCGCCGGGGCCGAGGGCATCCCTGCGGGCGAGGACTTGGTCTGCCGCGCGCACCGACGTGCCTTCCGTCACGGCTACCGGCGCGACGGTCACGAAACAGGTCTCGTTCGGCACGTACGCCAGCTCAGCTTCGAGTCCCTTTCCCGACACCTGTGCTTGCACCTCGGCGGGTGCGGTCACGTGGACCAGCCCGTCCTTCAGCGACAGCGGCACCGACCGTAGCCCGGGGTCGTGCCCGCGGAGCGCCAGCGCGTTCACCACGATGTCCTCCGGGTTGATGTAGACGCCATTGCGGTGGGTGAACCACTGCCCGTAGCTGTCGGGATATGTGCCCGCCAACTCCTTGTTGTCCAACGGCCATTGCTGGTGGGTGGCGCTGGCGGTGATGCCCTCGATCTGCTTGCGCCACAGGTCGTTGTTGTCGAACCGGCTCAGTTCCACCAGCCCGTAGGCGTAGACCAGCCCGCACCACTGCACAGGCAGCCCGATCCACGTGTGCGTGAAGAACGTACTGCCAAACACGGGGATGCTGGCATAGCGCATGCCGGGGTGCTGGCCGTCATCCCAGGTGTACTGGAAGGGCAGGCCGGTCCGCGCCCAGAAGCGGGCGTTGTCCAGCCACCTGGCTTCGCCCAGGGCCATGTGCGCCCAGACGTACGCGCGCACAGCGTAGGCCGACGCGAGCACATCCGGCTCCAGGATCGGGCACTCCCAGCCTTGGGCGCCGCGCGGCACCCGGTACCGCTCCATGTGCGCCAGCCCCTTGCGCAGCGCCGCCTCGGCGACGGGATCGCCGCTGATCGCGACCCAGTTCGCCAGCAGGTAGACGTTACGCGCCGAGATACCCACGACGCGTTCGCCTGACCTGCCGAGTCTCTCCCGCTCTTTGTCGGGGTAGTAGCCCCAGCCGCCATCGCCTTCTTGGCTGTTGAGCGAGGCGTAGGCCGCTGCCTTCATCCCGGCGAGCGCGCCCGGGACGTCGCCCCAGTGGTAGGGGAACTCCCAGCCCATAATGTGGCAGGCGGCGCCGCTGGTTAGCCCCGGCGCGCCCTCCGCTTTCACGGTCTGGTCGGCGATGAGCCGCACGCGGTCCAGCAGGCGCTGCCTGTCCTCGCCGGGCGCCGTTGCCCGCGCGTCCATGAGCATCAGCGTCGCGAAGCCGGGCGCGTTCGCTTTGCCGGAGCCGACGTAGTGCAGGCTCTTCTTGGTCTCCTCATCCCAGACCGTCTGCAGGAAGGCATGCCGGCAGAGCGCCATCTCGTCGTCGAAGGTCCGGGGCCACTTCTCCGCGTCGGGGAAGCCGATCAGTTTGCCGTACCAGTCGAACGCACCAGTGGCGTCTGGTTCGGGCTTCCCGGCAAGCACATACTCAGTGAGCCGCCACGGTTTCCCCGGCTCCACCGGCAGCGGCTTGTCTGCCTCCCGTTGGTTCTCCGGCAAGGAGTCGGGCACCGAGGGGAGTAGCAGTTGCATCAGGTGGTTGTTCTGGTGCGAGAGGAAGTTGGGCGACGCAAACGACGCAGCGGGCGCCGCGTTCGTGCCATCCCACTTCTGGGTCGGGTCCCACGCAACCCCGACGACGGGACCGCCCTCGCGCGTCTCGACCAGCATCATCGGCACCGTCACCTTGAACTTGTGCGGCACCATGCGCTTGTTGAGCGGCGGCGCGAGGTCGCGCTCGCTGGAGCTTCGCTCAGCGCCGTCGAGGTACTCCAAGCCTGGAAAGGAAGCGACTCCCTTCTCCACTCCGCTGAACCGATCACCGGCGCACACGGCCGGCCCACGCAGAGCAAGCAGCTCCAGCGGCTTTGTGGACTCGAGCCGCTGCTCGACCCGTAGCGCTGGCAGGTGCTGGCCGATCTCGAGGCTAAGCTGACAGCTCCAGCCAGCGGCACCGGAGGCCGTGAACTGCGCCGCGCGCTCGTCCGCGCCGGTCACAACGAAGTCGGGCAGCCAACTCGTTCCGTCCGGTAACACCGCCTCCGCCCACGGCGCCACCGACCCGGCGCCCTCCCACTTCCCCTCGATCCACACGTACACCAGGGCTGCCAGCCCGCTCGCCTTCGTGCACACCACCCATCGACACGACGCGTTCTGCAGCAGCACGAAGTCGGCGCCGACTTTCCGCACCTCTGCCGCCTGCGGCCGGCCGGCCGGCAGCGTCGGCAACTTCGGCAGCACGGCGACTTCCGTCGTCGCCTCACCGAGCGCACGCGCTGCCCCCGCCAAGCCAGCGCGAGCGTCGACGCGCACAGTGCCCGCTGAGCGCTGCTTCTCAAGCACAAACTCCATCGCCTTCGTCTCGTCGGGTGCGATCCTGCCGATCAGCAGGCGCTTTCCGTTGCACTCCGCGTAGGCACCGGCGTCCGGCAGCAACGTGCCCAGGCCGGCGTTTCGGACCGCGACGCGCACGTGCAGCGCCTCGCCCGCAACCCTCACGGCGCGGGCCGGGCCGCAGTGCTCCAAGGTCAGCCGCGGCTGCCAGCTCCCGCCGTACGCTGCCGACACCTTGACTCCCGCCGCGCGCCACCACCACTGGGTGCACTGTGTGTTCCCGCTGAAGTCGAACTGAACGAACGACCGCTTGGTGCCGTCCGCCACGGCCGCGGTTGCCTCGGCGCCTGCCACCGGCGCGCCGTTCGGGGCTAGTCCCTCAACGATCAGCGTGCCCGCGCCGGCAGTGACTTCTGCCACCAACACGCCATTGACGCCGGCGACTGCAGTTCCTGCCGGGAGTGGCGCATACGGAACCGCCACCAGCATTGGGTCGCCAAACAACGCCCAGTCGTAGTTCGAGTTTGCCTCCGGGCCGCAGTCGGTCGCCAGGCTGAGGCTGCTGTGAGCTGCGCCTCCCGGCGCTGCCTTCGTCTCCCAGAACGGCGCCACCAACGGCGCCCATCGGTTCTCGCGAACGTACGCCTGCGCCACCTCCTTCCCGTCTACGGTCACGTAGAAGCGCGCTCCGTCGGCAGGATGCTCCGCCTCGTCCCACGGCATGCCATCGGAGATCCCCGCGTAGCCGACGAAGAACACCCGGCTCGGCCCGCCCACCGCCACCTTCGGCTCCGGGAACTCCGCCACCGATCGTCGCTCGTTCTGCGGGTGCAGGAAGATCGCCGGCATTGTGACGCCCGCCACCTTGCCGGGCCGCCGCACTGCGGCTGACATGGAGTTGACGATCTTGGCGCTGTCGAAGGTGTCGACGCCGCGCCAGTAGAGGACGGCTCCGCGGTGTTCGGCGGCATGCGAAGAGCCCGTCAACATCGCCGCGATCATTGCGGCGAAGATAGCCGATACCGGCGCTCGATCTGTCAGCATATGTGGTTCCTGCCTCTCGGGCTTAGGGATGCTCTGCTCTACGATCACAAGTCTCACTGAACCAGTTCGCCTGATCGCCTGCGTATCCTCCTGCCTATGCACGGGGCCAGGACTACGGGCGTTTCTCCTGAATCACGTCACGACGTTGGTTACAATGGGCTCCGTTGCTTACCGGAGACAAGGACTTCGGGGAACTCGTCTATCGTCTCAGACGCGCCACCGCTGGCGTCGTCCTTATTCGCCTGGCAGGGGTCGACCCGGAGCGGAAGGCGCGCATTGGTCAGCGGCGCAATTGCGGAACACCCAACTGAACTCACCGGCGCCTTTGCAGTGATCTCGCCCCGAGGCATGCGGATTCGCCGCCTGAAGAGCAACTGAACCGGGAGGCCTTGCCCTTCGGCGAACTCCTTCCGCCGAAGGGATCGCCTCACCGCCGTCGAACAACTCAGCCAGGGCAGGGCGCCAATCGGGCACGCACCCAGGTAGCCCACCAGGAGACATGATCATGAGCAGAATCCCAATCGGACTTCAGTTGTACACCGTCAGAGAGCAGCTCGCGGAAGACGCCTGCGGCACGATCAAGGCCGTGGCAGCGATGGGCTATGAAGGCGTCGAGGGCGGGGCGCCAGCGGGGATGACCAACAAGGCGTTCCTGGAACTCCTCGCTGACAACGGACTCAAGCTCGCCAGCGGCGGCGTCAACCCCAAGGAACTGCGTGAGGCCCTGCAAGCGGTCGTCGATCGCTGCGGCGAGTTGGGCATCGACACAGTGATGACCGGCATCGGTGGGGAACTCCACGGGGCCGGCGGCGACTGGAAGCGCGTCGTGGCCGACCTGGCCGAGGGGTGCGCCAAGGCAGCGCAGGCCGGGCTGCGGGTGCTCTATCACAACCATGCGTTCGAGTTTGAGCAGAAGGTGGACGGCGTATACGGCCTCGACTACTTGCTTGACACAATTCCGGCGACAGACATTCAGACCGAGCTGGACACCTATTGGGTGAAGACCGGTGGCGAGGACCCGGTTGCCTACCTCAACAAGTACGCCGGCCGCCTGCCGCGGCTGCACCTCAAAGACCGCGCGCCGGCACCCGCCGACGAGACCTGCCCGTTCGCCGAAGTCGGTCAGGGCATCCTCGACTGGGACGGCATCTTCGCCGCCGCCCCGGGGGCGGGGGTCGAGTGGTACCTCGTGGAACAAGACCAGTGGACTCGGCCGCCGTTGGAGTCGGCGCGCATGAGCGCCGACTACCTCAAGTCCCGCGGGTTGCTCTGAACTCGGAGAACGCGCGCCACTCACCACTCACGAAAGGAGCTACCTCTTGGACAAAGTGCAACTCGGAAGATCAGGCATTGAAGTCACCCGCGTCTGCCTCGGCTGTTGGCAGATGGGTGTCGGCGGCTGGACGGACGTGGACGATGACAACTCCATCGCCACCATCCACCGGGCGCTCGAACTGGGCGTCAACTTCCTCGACACTGCGGAGGGCTATGGCGGCGGGCACTCGGAGGAGGTGATCGGCAAAGCCCTTCTGGGCCGGCGCGAGCAGGTGGTTGTCGCCACCAAGGTAAGCCACAGCAACTGCACGCGCGACCGATTCCGCGTCGCATTCGAGCGGTCCCTGTCTCACTTGCAGACCGACTACGTTGATCTCTACCAGATCCACTGGCCGTGGAGCAAGGTGTCGGTGGAAGAGCCGCTGGAGGAAATGAACAAGCTCAAGGAAGAAGGCAAGATCCGCGCCATCGGCGTGTCCAACTTCGGGGTGCCCGATCTGGAGCGCGCCGTGAAGGTGGCGCAGATTGACAGCCTGCAACCGCCCTTCAGCCTGGTCTGGCGCGAGATTGAGAAGGAGATCTTGCCCTTCTGCCGCGAGCACGGCATCAGCATCATGGCCTACAGCCCGATGGCCCAGGGGCTGATCGTCGGCAAGTACAACAGCCAGGAAGAAATTCCGGCCGACTGCCGCAAGGGCAACGTGCTCACGCACGACGGCGTGTGGGAGAAGGTGCACGCCGTCTCCAAGCTGGTCGTCGAGACGGCTGCGAAGTACGGCAAGTCACCGGCGCAAGTCGCCCTCAACTGGTGCCTCGCCACCCCGGGCATCACCAACGTCATCGCCGGCGCTCGCCGGCCGGCCCACATCGCCGACAGCACCGGCGCAGACGGCTGGCAGATGGAGCAAGCTGACTACGACCGGCTGAGCGCAGCCGGGCTGGAGGCGTTCGCGCCGATCCCGGAAGGCGAGACGCTCTGGCACTGGAAGCCGGATGGGTTCGACGGCTGAGACCCGGTCTCCGCTCCGCTGTGTTCCGGTCTCCCTCCGCTCTGCTGTGTTCCGGTCTCCTGACCGGAACTCCGCTGTGTTCCGGTCTCCGCTCTGCTGTGTTCCGGTCTCCGCTCCGCTCCGCTGTGTTCCGGTCTCCTGACCGGAACACCCATCACGACCCTCTGCTGTGTTCCGGTCTCCCGACCGGAACACCCATCACGACCCTCAGGTCTCCGCTGTCAGTCACGGGAGACCTCCGGTCGGCACGGCGGCGCGGTGGCCCAGCGGGCACCCCAGACCTGCGCCGAGCAGGAGTCAGTCACGGGAGACCTCCGCTGTGTTCCGGTCTCCTGACCGGA
>Ga0210051_1000707_pt1 | contig 31987 bp, 35 predicted proteins | sample CryGey092014_all_FD_185464 | JGI IMG/M metagenome (GOLD analysis project Ga0210051, IMG submission 185464) | Groundwater microbial communities from aquifer - Crystal Geyser CG23_combo_of_CG06-09_8/20/14_all (SPAdes) (version 2) | ecosystem: Environmental > Aquatic > Deep subsurface > Groundwater...
GCAGTAAAGAGGGGTGAAAGCCGAAAAAAATTGCCAACATAACCCAAGAGAGCCCCAAAAAAGGCATAACCTAAAACCCGACCGCCATTAAAAAGAAAATGGGGTTGAAGTTTTTGGAGAGTACTGTCACTGTTGCCGTAATTGCCGACCCATTGCCGGCTAACCGAAAGAATAATACCCCCAACTAAAGCGGCACAACTACTAAAACCGGCCAAGAGACCGAACACGAGAAATATAGGTAGAGTGGAGGTGGTATTAACAGAAACCAGAGAGGTTAAGCCACTTTTGTTTAGGAGGAGAAAACCAATAATTATTAAACCGGCGGTAAAAAGAGCGGAGAGGGGATTACTGGGCTTGGAAACAGCACAATAAGAATCAGTGGCAATCCGAGTATTTTTGTGAAATGGGGTATCGGAAAACCGATAGTGATCAGCCTCAAAAATTTTACTAAGATACTTGGCAGAAATTTGGTCGTCCGGTTGATGCTCAACAATGACCACGTTTTTGGACAAGTTGGCATCAACCATATTGACAGTCAGTTCTTTAATGATCTTTTTTTCAATCAGAATTTCGCAGGAAGCACAGTGCATTCCGTGGATATAGTAAGTGGACTGAATTAGGCTTTGGTTGTCTTTCATACTACACAGTGTAGTAGTAATTTTTCTATTTGTCAAGGGAGTGTTGGTTGGCAATGGTCACTCTGGAAAAAAATTTGACTTGTCGAACTGGTTATTAATTTTTCGACACACCTAAGAAGATGCCGGCAGTCAAAAAAGAGATCAGAATCTTTTATAAATAGGGTACTGGAGAGGAAGACGAATAAAATTATTGAATAATAAGCCATGGGTATTTTTATGCCCTGTTTTTTTTGCCCCACCAGAATCTTTATTCTTTCGCTTTGACTATTAAAATAGCTGATTCCCGGCTCAAAACTTTGACTCTGAAATTTTAGTAAGGCTGAAACTAATGGTAGTTTGTTGTTTAACAATTCATCGGAAAATTGATCTGATGAGACTTCGACTAGGGTCAAATAGTTATCAAAAAGCCAGTTTCTACCCGGAAGAAACGGCAAGGTTGATTTTATAAACCCGGTTATAAATATTTTGAGAGGGTGATAGTTTTTTTGATGATTTATTTCATGTTGAATCATAGCTTCTATTTCTTCGGGGGAGTGGGTTTCGAATAAGGCCAAGGAAAGATAAATTATGGGATGAAAGAACCCTGAGGTAAAAATATGACCGCGACCGGAGCGGAATTGGGTGAAGGTCGGGGTAATCTTGGTAATGATTAGGGTATTAATAAAAAGACGGGTCGATTTGACACTTCGGGTTGATTTAATAAGGGCTTTTACATACTGGGAAAGAAGTCCAAGTAAAATCAGCCCGGGGATGACATTGATTAAGAATGATCGGGAAGTAATTAAACTTAATGTGTTGTTGCTAAACTTCAGGGCGTCGAGTAAAAATATGATTTGCATGGTCAGGGCACGAAGAAGTTTGGGAGAGGCAACTGCCAAGAAAATCGAATAAAAAAAGCCCGATAATAGTATCAATCCAAAATAGATATCAGAAAGAAGGTTAAGTTTTTTGGAGCTCATTTTTGGGATTTCAGATATTTTTTTAATAGGCCCAGGTCTTTTTTGTTATTTTTGATAACATCGACAAAATTGGCGATGGCGACCTGGCCGTAAGAGTTGACTAAGCCGTTTATAATCCCGGATAAGTTTTTTTTGATAAATTTTTCTTTACAGGAACAGGGGAAATATTGATAGGCCTTACCTGACATTTTCCGACGAACTACCCCCTTATCGGCCAATCTTTTGAGGATAGTCATAATGGTGGTATAGGCATAATCCCCTTTTAATTGGTGGAGAACGTCAAGAGGTTTTAGGGGAATTGAAGAAATCCACAGGATATCCATGACTTTTTGTTCAAGCGGACCGAAAGGTTCGGTTTTCATACTACTGATTGTAGTACATATCTAATTTTTGTCAATTAAAGTAAAAATCCTCCGAAATAATATCGGAGGACTTTTAAGGGCTCTAAGAGTCATAAAAATCTAACAGTTAGAGGTCAATAGGTTATTTGCTGCAATTACAGGGCTTGCCATCTACGGCGCCACATTTGCAATCTGATTTACGGGAACAGGAATTATGTTTATCTTCCCTGAGATTGAAACTATTAACTACTACAATTGTAGTATTAGTACAGAGTTTTGTCAAGGACATAGTTTATTGCGTTATTGTGGGCAAGATGTTATAGTCTGCCATGGCAAGATATTCAGTAAATGGGGTGGCAAGAGGAGTAGCGGATAAAAAGGGCGGAATCGGGGTGGGATTGGTAAAATCACTGGTGGCGATTAGGCTGAAGACGGAAGGTTCAGATCAAAAGTAACAGCATGAGTCATGGCTTATTATATAATGGCTTGACGGAGAGATGTTTGTATTGTACCATTATGTACAGTGATAAAAAGGATATTGCCCCATAAACCAGTTTCATTTGAATGGGATAAGGGTAATATCATTAAAAACTGGGAAAAACACGAAGTCAGCAATGACGAGTGTGAACAGATTTTTGTAAATACTCCAAAAGTATTTGCGGACGCAAAGTATTCTGATCGTGAGAAAAGAATGACCGCATACGGAAAAACCGATGGAGGAAGATGTTTAACAATTGTTTTTACTTACAGACAATTATTTATTAGAGTGATCTTCGCCAGAGATCAAAACAAAAAGGAAAAAGCAAAATATGAAACAAAAAATTAAACCAATACCAAAGTTTAAAAATGAAGATGCAGAGAGAGATTTTTGGGCGACTCATGACACAACCGAATATTTTGATATGTCTAAAGAGGTAAAATTTGATTTCTCGGAGTTGAAACTAACAGCTAAACCGATAACATTGAGATTGCCATTGTCTTTGATTTCTGATCTGAAAAGATTGGCCAATAAAAGGGATGTCCCCTACCAATCTTTAATGAAAGTGTGGCTGGCGGAAAAAGTTCAGAAAGAAAATAGGACTATTTGACCACCTTGGTGGCACCAATGATAAAATTGGATGATATGCAATTTAACAAAATCTCAACAATTTTGATTTGGTCGGAAAACTGGAAGAGATTGGCGGATTGGTATCAGGAAACATTTAGCCTGAAACTAATAGAAAAAATAGGTCATCCCCAAGACACGGGGTGACTGTTTGAATTTCCTGAAGATGGGGTGAAGTTGTGGATTGGTCAACATTCGGAAGTGAAAGGAACAAACCCTGATCCTTGCCGAATTATGTTTAATATCAATGTTGATTCGGTGGCAAAGGCTTATGAATATCTAATATCAAAAGGAGTGAAAATTGTCGCCACACCATTCAAAGCGCCGACTTTTGATAAGTGGTTTGTGACTTTTGAAGATTTGGACGGTAATTATGTTCAAATAATCGGGCCAAAAGAGTAATGAAAAGTATTTCGTCGGTCGAAGGTTTGGGAATTGAAAAAAACGCGAAAGTTTTAGTTTTTATGCCACACCCCGATGATGAAGCGGTATTTATGAGTGGATTTCTAAAAATAATAACAACTAATAAGATTGGAATAAGGGTGGTGACTTTCACTGCCGGAGAAAAAAGTACACTTAGGTATGGCTTATCCCCCGAGGAAGATCTGGCCAAAGCAAGAAGAAAAGAACTTCTAAATTCGTTTCGGATTTTGGGGGTCAAAAATTTTGAAGTTTTGTCGTTTCCTGATGGGGGTTTAAAAAATAAAAAATCGGAAATGAAAATAGAAATACTAAAGCAAATATCGGAATATAAACCAAGCCATGTCGTTACCTTCGAACCGGACGGAATTTACGGACATCCGGATCATATTGCCCTAAGCGAAGCGGTGAGTGGGGTGACGAAAAAACCGATTCAGTTACTGTATGTAACAATTGTTGAGTATAAGGTAAAACCAAAGGCTTCAAGTATGGCAGAAAGAGAAATACACCCGTTAAAACCGGATTTTTGTCTAAAAATGAATTTACTTGAAAAACTGGCAAAGCTAAGATCATTGCGGGCTCATAAATCACAGTTTAATATCTCTCAAACAAAACCAAATGATTTTAATTTCTTTAAAATTAATAAGATGCTGGGGTGCGAATATTTTGTTTATAGGGATAAATGATGGATAAAAGAAAAGAAAAATTGCTGTCGGAGTTGGCAAAATATGAGAAAAAAATCGTGCAATTGAAAACTGATTGTGCTGAATTTAAAGGAGGTGGGAGTAGATATGGGGATGAATATGGGGAAAATTAAAAAATCTACTGAAAAGTGACGGTGAGTTTGCTGCCGGTGGCAACGGCTAACCTTTTTAGAAAAGAAAGGGAGGGGGTGGTTTTGATATTTTCCAGGCGAGAGATGACCGATTGACGGGTGTCAAGTTTTTTGGCAAGTTGTTTTTGGGTCAAACCTTTTTTTAATCTAGCTTCGATAACTGATTTGGCAATTTGAAATTCCAGCTCAGATTCTTTGAGTGCCTTTCTAAAAGCAGATTTTTTTAATAATTGTTTTTTGTGAGTGATCCAGTCCATGTTTTGATAATATCACAATATTGTGATATTTCAATAGTTTATATTAATAAACTCATTTAATCTGGAAAGGGCAACCTTCAGTTCTTTTTTGTCGGTCTTTTGGGTCTTTTTGATAAATCCATGGAGTAACAAAAATTGATGACCAGTGACGGCGATATAAAAAATCCGAATATTGTCGCTACCCAGAATTCTCAACTCCCATAATTTTGTACCGGTGACTTTTTTAATATGAGGTAAACCAAGTCGAATACCAAACTGGCTTAATAGATCGAATGTATTTGATACTTTGGCTTGGGTTGAAGGATTTAGAGATTCGATAAAATCGTAAACTGGTTCTTCTCCACGATCACTTCTAAAGTAGATTATTTTCCAATTATCAGTGGCACTCATCGTAATTTCATTTTACTCTTGACTCTAGCGAAGGAATCGAGGGCCAAAATCCCATAGGTGTCGAGGAGGCGGGAGAAGAGAGTGTCGAGACAGGTGCAGGAATAGGCTTTTTTGTTTAAGATGGGTGAATAGAGAAAAGTGTTGCCGACTTTTTTACGTTTGAGGATTTTTTTATCTGCCATACGCTTGAGGTCGGTCATAATGGTGGTGTAGGCGAGATCACCTTTTAGTTTGGCCTTAACTTCGGCGGGTTTAAGAGGTGTTGCCGATTCCCAAAGAACATCCATAATCTGCTGTTCAAGGCCACCAAGAAGACCACATTTACTGGAACAGTGACAATTGCAGGACATAGTGTAGTTTACTACATATGTAGCATGTTATGATGAATCCATATGAATTCCACTCAACAAAATCTTTTAAAAGCCTTCGCTGGGGAATCGCAGGCAAGAAATAAATATCAAACTTTTGCCAAAGTGGCCCGGAAAGAGAATTTAGAATGGATTGCCCGGGTATTTGAAGAAACGGCTGACAATGAGAGGGTTCACGCGGAAGAATTATTTGAGTTAATCACCGAACCGGTACAGTGTGAAGGAAATCTGGGAATTGTACCGGCTTATGAGACGACGGTAAAAAACCTGGAGGTAGCAGCGGAAGGAGAGAGGTATGAGTGGACAAAAATGTATCCGGATTTTGAGGAGGTGGCTAAAAGTGAAAAAGAAACGGAGGCAATCAGGTTGTTTGGGGAACTGAAAGAAGTAGAGGAAAAACACGAAGAAAGATATATTATTTTGGCTAAAAAACTGGATAGTAAAACACTGTATAGCAGCGATGTCGAATTAGAATGGAAGTGTGTTAACTGCGGCTATATCCATAAGGGTAAAACTCCCCCGACCAGCTGCCCTTTGTGTAAAAAGCCGTTTAGTTGGTACATGCCACTGGGGTTAGTTAGATAATTTTTGACATTTGGGACAAAAGAAGGTGCCGCGGCCGGCAAGTTTAAGACGTTTAATCGGGGTTTTACAGACAAGACAGGGTAGCCCGCTGCGCTGGTAAACCCGGAAAGAAAATTGATTTTTACCAACAGTGCCGTCAGGGCGAAGATAGATTTGGTCACGGGCAGTGGAACCACCGGCTAAAACTGAAAGTTTCATGGTTTTGATAAGAGAGTGATAAAGATTTTTGGCCTGTTTTAGGGTAACTTTTTTAGATATAGTTTGGGGGTGAACTTTAGCCAGAAAGAGAGCGTCGTTGGCGTAAATATTGCCGATACCGGACATTGAGTGCTGATCAAGGAGAACTAATTTAATAGGGCGGGAAGATTTTTGGAGTTGAGAATAAAGATGTTGAGCAGTAAATTTTGGAGAAAAAATGTCATACCCAAGATTTTTTTGGGCAACGGCTAGTTCGGATTTTGACAAGACTTTTATCCATCCAAATTTGCGCTGATCGTTGAAAAAGAGCTTGGATGGGTTGGAAAAAGTAAAAATTAAGCGAGTAGATTTAGATGAAATGGTTTTGGTCGGATGTCCAAACATGTGGTTCCCCATTATTAACTGGCCGGTCATTTTGAGGTGGACAAGGAGAATCAAACCGTTGTCGAGATAAATTGAAAGTTGTTTACCCAGACGGGAAAATTTGATAATTTTTCGATTGAGAATCCTTTTGGGATCGCCAATAAAACTCTTCTGATTAAGAATCTTGAGGCTTTTTATTGATAAACCCAGAAGTTTATCTTCGAGAAAGAGACGAATAACTTCAACTTCGGGTAATTCGGGCACAAAGATATTATATTAAATCGTCGAGGTCGACAGTGGAAACGGTGGGGTTTTGGGCTAATCGGTCGAGACCAACAAGCATATCGGTGAGAGAGTCTTTGATGGTAGAGAAAGAATTGAGATAAACCTGAGTCTGGGTAACATAACCCATAACCAAAACTAAACCAGATATTTGTTTATTGCCATTAACCACCTCAGAAATTTGAAGAAAGAGAATAAGGGAATAAAAGATGACGGCAGTATTTTGAAGGAGATTCCATTCGGTAAAACCCCAGTTAACCAGACGGCGAAAATGACGGGACCAGGATTTTTGCTCAAGGTCAAAATCAGAACTATCCTGAAGTTTGGCAAAATAGGCTTCGGTGCGGGTATTGAGAATATTTCTTAAGTGGGCATAGCGTTGGGTGGTGTAATAATCGGTGGCATAATAGACGGTAATATAGGCAATATTGAGAATAAAGGCGGGAAAATCAAGAAAAAGCAGGATCACCGGAATAAAGAGAATAGAAACAAAAGAGTCGACACCGGGTTGTTTGATTAAATTGAGGGTAGTAGAGGAAGCATCGGCAAAATTTCTGATGGCCTGAACAATTTCGTGGCGATCGGATTTGGTGGAAGTTTTTAGGTCAGAAAGAAAAAAATTATGGATGTCAAAGGAAACAATGCTGATTTCATATTCGAGTTTAGTGAGGGAACGAAGACGGGTAAAATTGTCAATTACCCGGACAAGAAAAATACAAAAGACGGCTAAAATTACTGATTCGAGGGGGGCTTTTTGCTCGAGAAGTTTAACAACTCCGGAAAACTGATAGATGGTAACCAGAGGAAGAATAGCTGAAAGAAAGCGAACAATAAACCAGAAGAACAGGGATTTTTTGTTTTGACAGATTTTTAGAATAAAGCCGATGACTTTGTAGGTTTGAGGATTCACAACAAATAGTATTAAGTATTAAGTAGTAAGTATCAAGTATAATTTGAACATGGAAGAAATTTACGATACCGTTATTATCGGATCAGGGCCGGCAGGATTGACGGCAGCGATTTACAATGTTCGGGCAGCACTAAAAACAGTGGTAGTTGCCGGAAATATCCCCGGAGGACAACTAACAATTACCACAATGGTTGAAAATTGGCCGGGATTTCCAACCGGAATCGGCGGACTGAAGCTGATGATGGATATGCGGGAACAGGCGAAGAATTTGGGGGTGGAGATAAAAAATGACTTAGTTAAAAAAATTCTAAATTCTAAAGATCTAAATTCTAAATTGTTTGAGGTTGAGCTGAATGGTGGAGAAAAATTAATAACGAGGGCGGTGATTGTGGCGGTGGGGGCGGGGGCGAGATGGCTGGAGTTACCCAAAGAAAAGGAATTAATCGGCAAAGGGGTGTCGGGATGTGCTACCTGTGATGGCAATTTTTTTAGAAACAAGATAGTGGCGGTAGTGGGCGGCGGGAATGCAGCTTGCGAAGATGCCGGATTTTTGGCGAAAATTTGTCAAAAGGTATATTTAATTCACCGGAGAGAAACGCTCCGGGCGATAGCGGTGGAGGCAGAGAGAGTACTGAAGAATCCAAAAATAGAGATGATTTGGAATACGGAAGTAAAAGAAATAGTCGGAGATCAAAAGTTAAGCGGAATAAAAATAAAAAATAATAAAACAGGGGAGGAGAAAACATTGCTGATTGACGGGTTGTTTGTGGCCATCGGCAGAATTCCGGCAACGGATTTTTTAAAAGGAATGGTGGAAATGAAAGAGATGGGTTATATAATCACCGGGAAAAATCCGGACTATATAACACAGACTTCGGTTCCGGGAATTTTTGCTGCCGGAGACTGTATGGATGACAATTACCGCCAGGCAGTGGTAGCGGCGGGAACAGGGGCTAAGGCGGCAATTGACGCTGATAGGTGGTTAAAAACTAGAAACTAACTTTTTAATTTTTTGGACAAAGATTTCACGGGAAAATTTTTGGGCTTGATGAATACAGTCAGAATGGATAGTTCCCCGCATACGCGGGGATGACATCAATTTTTCAAGTTTTCGGATGGCGGAAATTAAAGATTCGACGGTAGGATCGTCAAAAAAAACACCGGTTTTACCGTCAATAACCGATTCTAAATAGCCACCACCCCTAAAGGCAATTACCGGAGTACCGCAGAGCATCGACTCGACCGGGGCGATACCAAAGTCTTCGTCGGTAGATAGGGCCAAAAAAGCTTTAGCACCAGCATAGTATTTGACTAATTCCTCATCAGAAACACGACCTAAGAACTCGACATTATTTTTAGATAAATTTTTCAATTGTTTATATTCGGTATAGTAGCCGGCAGGCTCACCAATAATTTTGAGGTTAATACCAAGTTTAATGGCGGTCTTGACGGCTAAATCGAGACCTTTGCCGCCGACAATGCGAGAGATAATTAAGTAATAATCCTCCCTTTCAACTACAGGGATTGTTGGAAGTGAAACCGGGGGGTAGATGACGATAGCAATTTTGCGGTAAAATTTCCAAATTCGAGCGGCAACGTTTTGAGAATTGGCAATAAAAATATCAACTTTTTGAGCTTGAACGAAATCATAAAGTCGCATAAAATGACCGACAACGGCAGCGTAGACTTTGACAATCCAATATTTCTGGAAGCCGATTGACGTTTTGTAACCATAAAGCCAGCGGGGAGGAGTGTGGCAGTAACAAATTTCTTTAGTATTCTTCCCCTTTTTAAATCCTTTGGTGACATACCAACTGGCAGAACCGATAATGATGTCATACTCAGAAAAATCAAAGCTTCCCCAAATTAAGGGTGTTAAAAAACGAAAAGGGCTGTGAAGATAGGAACTAAAAAAGGGAATGTAATGGACCCAAGAAGGAATAAGGCGGCGATGTTTGAAGTGTTCGTGGGCAGACGAGCCTTTTTTGTAAAAAGCGGTATAAATAGGGGCATCAGGGTACATGTCGGACAACGCCAAAAGGACCCTTTCGGCACCGCCAAATTCTTTGAGATAGTCGTGAACAAGGGCAATACGGGGAGAATTTCTAATTTCTAATTTCAAATTTCTAATGAATTTCTAAATATTAATTTTTAAAAAAATGAGGCTTGATTTGATTGTACTTTAACGGCAGGTTTTTGAGGATTTTTTTTGGCGAGACGGGAGGCGAGGGATTTGAAACCGTAATCCGCAAAAAGAGTGTTGAGACCGGAGTAAATATCATCATTAAGGCGACTGGATTTTAATTTAAATTTGATGGGGATATTATCAATAAGTTTGGCAAGTTTTTGGGAAAGATAGGCAGAGTCGTGATCTTTGATAAGTTTTTGGCGAACTAGGTTACTTAGGTTATTTAAGTCAGTTAAGTGAAGATAAATTTCATCAAGAGAACCAAACTTTTTCAGGAGATCGACGGCAGTTTTGGGACCAATACCGGCCACCCCCGGATAATTATCAGACATATCCCCCATCAGGGCCTTGAGATCAACCACTAAAGAGGGAGGAACACCGAGTTTATCTTTGACCTCGGCCGGGCCAAAAATTTTGGTTTCAGAGAGACCGCGGACAGGAACAAAAAGATTGATTTTGTCGGTAACCAGCTGCATTAAGTCTTTGTCGCCGGTGATGATGGTGATTTTTTTAAGTTTTTTAGTATATTTTTTGGTGATGGTGGCTATCAGGTCGTCAGCCTCAAAACCGCCAATGGCAATTGAAGGGATGTTGGCGGCGGCGAGAGTTTCAGGAAGAAGAGGCAGTTGAACAAGAAGATTGGCCTCGGCGGGTTTACGTTTGGCCCGATAGCCGATAAATTCCTGGGAGCGGGAAACGGGTCCGGGAGAATCGAGACAAACAACCAAATGGCTGGGTTTTAAAACGTCGATAGCTGATAAAAGCATGGAATAAAAACCATAGAGAGCGTTGACCGGCTGACCATTTCGGGTTAGGGGTGGAATGGAGTGATAGGCACGATGGATAACGGCATGGCCGTCGACGATAACGAGATGAGACATAAAAGTATTATAGAACGAAAGGAGGGGGAAATATTATTTTTTTAATACAGAAATATCTTGGATTAAATAAGGTAGAATTTAGCAATGGAGCAGCACCCAATTCCACAGCAAATTACTTCCTACGAATTTAAATTGGTAGGAGAAATGACCTTAAAACAATTCGGTAAGGCAGCCGGGGGAATAGTGTTGGCGCTGATTGTTAATGCCTCACCATTGGTCTTTTTTATTAAATGGCCATTAATGTTTATTTTGGCCATCGGGGGTTTGGCGCTGGCTTTTGTACCATTTCAGGATAGGCCTTTGGAAACCTGGATGCTGGCATTTATTAAATCAATTTATAACCCAACGATTTATCTTTACAAGAAAAAAGCGATGAAGAATTGGTTGGATGTGGATTTGAGCCGTAATTTGGCCAAAATAAAAGTCGAAGAGGAAGAAGAGGAAAAAAAGAGACCAATAAAAGAAAAGACAAAAGTAAAAGAGTTTATTGAGTCATTGCCATCAGTAGAGAGAGAAGGGAAAAAAGATAATAAGATGAATAGATTAGAAGATGAGAAGAAGATAGATGAGAAGATAAGTAGAGAAGAAGATGAGAAGAAAAAAGAAGAGGTAGACGATAAAAGGGTTCAGGAAAATACTTGGAGTGGGGGGAGACCGGACTTGAAATTAAAAAGGGAGAAACTGGGGGCAACCGGAAGTATAGTTTTTGGAGAAATCCCAATGCCGGATATTCCGGATACCCCAAACCTGATAGTGGGGATGGTGACGGATAGCAACAAGAAAATCGTGGAAGGGGCAATTGTGGAAATACAAGACAAGGACGGAAATCCAAATCGGGTGCTGAAAACCAACTCATTAGGACAATTTAGGACCTCAACCCAACTAACTGATGGTGAATATTTAATCGTAACTGAAAAGGAAAATATGACCTTCGACAGGGTGAGATTGGTACTATCAGGACAAATTGTACCGCCGGTAAAAATAATTTCTAAATAGAAGAGGTAACTAAAATAAGCTATTATTAAGCAATGCCTGTTGACCCCCTAAAAGTAGCCATTAAAGGAAGTACTCAAGAACATCTGCCGATTGAGGATATCATTGACGGGATCGTGATTTTGAAGGATGGAGGGGCAGCACAGGTGATGCAGATATCGTCGGTAAACTTTGATCTACTGTCCGAACGGGAACAAGGGGCGTTAGTTTTTGCCTATGGGGGAATATTAAATTCGCTTAACTTCCCCATTCAAATAATGATTCATTCAACCACCAAAGACGTTGGGGTGTATTTAAAAAACTTGATTCGGGCCGAAGAAGAGCAGGATAACCGACAACTTAAGGAAAGAATTGCATCGTATCGAAAATTTATTGAAGAAACGGTTAAAAGGAATGATGTCCTGTCAAAAACTTTCTACGTGATAGTGCCGTTTTCACCAATGGAGTTAGGGTTAAAGAGTGCCGGAAATCAAATTTTGGGATCGGTAATCGGAAAAAAGAACAATAATGCCGGTTTACCATTTCAAAAAGAATATATTGTGGAAAAAGCCAGGGCAAGTTTGGGGCCCAAAAAAGATCATCTGGAAAGATTGTTTTCCAGACTGGGGCTGGAGGTAAAAATATTGAATACTAAGGAGTTAATTGAGTTATTTTATAAAATATACAACGAAGAAACGGCGGCAATTCAAAATGTCGCCAGTCTTAATTACATGGCGCCGGTGGTGACAACAAAGCCAAATCCCTCTCCCCGCCAAGGCGGGGCTTCTCCCTTTGACAAGGGAGACTTAAAAACAGAATAAAATATATGAATATATTTAGTAAATTAAAAAAGAAAAAGGTTGAGCCTGCGGTAGCAGGCACCCCCCTTGAAAAAGGGGGACAAAACGGTAAGCCATTTATCGAGGGACTGGTGTCGGTGAAAGACATAATCGCTCCGTCAGCACTGGAAGTGGATTTTGACCATGTGCGAATTGATAGTAAATATTACCGAACCTGTTTTGTGGCCGGGTATCCGAGGTTTGTGGGATTAAACTGGCTGTCGACACTGATTAATTTTGACGCATCGCTGAAGGTGTCGATGTATATATACCCAACAGACGGAAAGGAAATCTTGGACGATCTTAGGCGTAAAATTGCCGAAATGGAGGCAGAAATCAGTACAGATATTCAAAGAGGCAGAGTGGTTAACCCATCAACCCAAGCCAAATTGGAAGATGCCCTAAACTTACAAACGGATTTAGTAAAGGGGGAAGAAAGATTTTTTCAATTTGGGCTGTATGTAACCATCGAAGCACCAACAAAGGATGAGCTTAACCGAATTACTAAAAATCTGGAAGCGGCCCTGGGGGCGCTGATGATTATCTCCAAAAAAGCGACTCTGCAAATGGAGGAAGGATTTATCTCGACACTGCCATTATGTTCGGACCGGATTGGAGTCAGCCGGAATATGGATACGACGTCACTGGCAACTACTTTTCCGTTTGTTTCCTCTGATTTATCGGATGACAAGGGAATAATGTTTGGCATTAACGAGCATAATGGCAGTTTGGTGATTTTTGACAGATTTAGTATGCAAAACTACAACTCGGTAGTATTTGCCTCGGCGGGGGCGGGGAAATCGTACATGATTAAGCTTGAAGTAATGAGATCACTGATGCTAGGAACGGAGATAATTGTAATTGATCCGGAAAATGAGTATCGGGTGTTGGCAGAAGCGGTGGGAGGGCAATATATCGCTTTTGGTTATGGGGAAGATTCTAAAATTAACCCCTTTGATTTGTCACTAACGGTCGAGGAAGGAGAAAACGCCCTCAACGACAAGGTCCTGACTTTGCACAAAATGTTTAAAATAATGCTTGGCGCCATGGATCCAATAGAAGAATCGGTGCTAGATAAGGCGGTAATGGAAGCTTATAAGTCTAAGGGGATTACTCCTGACCCAGAGACACAAAAAGGGGAGGCACCATTGATTGAAGATTTGTACAAATCACTGATTGGAATGGAAGACGAAAGAGCCAAAAATTTGGCGGCCAGAATGGAGAAATATATTAAAGGGTCTTTTGCCGGTATTTTTAACCAAAAAACGACAGTAAATCTAAAGAACAAGTTTGTGGTATTCGGAGTCCGCAATTTGGAAGAAAGTTTACGGCCGGTGGCGATGCATATAGTATTGGATTACATTTGGACAACCATCAAAAAAGAATTGAAAAGGAGAATTTTAGTGGTGGACGAGGCTTGGTATCTGATGCAATTTGAGGATTCGGCGGCATTTTTGAGAGGAATTGTAAAGCGGGGCCGAAAATATTACCTCGGGGTGACCACGATTACCCAGGACGTGGATGACTTTTTGGAAACACCGTACGGTAAAGAGATTGTTACCAATAGTGCTATCCAAATATTACTAAAACAACACAGTGCTGCCATAGAATTGGTAGGTAAAGTATTTTACCTATCTGAAGGCGAAAAGCAGTTGTTACTAACAGCTGATAAGGGTGAGGGAATATTTTTTGCCGGACAAAATCATGTAGCTATTCGGGTAATCGCTTCGGAGGAAGAACATAAGCTGATTACCTCAAATCCGGAAGAAATTTTAAAAAGTAAAAAAATATTTGAACAAAAACTTATTGAGCAGAAAAAAGTAGCTCCGGTATCAAAACCAACATTGACACCAGTAAATCCCAATCCTCCTAAATCCTCCTTTGACAAGGAGGACTTGGAAGAAACGGTGGAGAACAAGGTATTATTTAAGGCCGAAGTGGAGAGTGAAATTAATCCGGTGGAGACGGAATTACAAAAGAAAATTGAGAAAATGGAGGCGGAGGAAAAACAAGTATTGGCGGAACACCAGAAGAAGATAGAAGCGGAAAAAGCGGCTGAGGGAAAGAAGTTGAGCGGAACTTTCAGTAACTTTGGAGGATTGCCAAAATATCAGGAATTGTTTAAGGCACCAAAATTGCCACCCTTACCCACGCCATCAGCTTCGCAGCTAGGCGGACAGGTAATCTCTAAAAAACCAATTTTTATGGACCAGCCGGAGGAACCAAAAATCCCTCAGCCGGCACAACTGGCTAAAAAACCGCAACCTGTCATGGATTACGATAAATTGTTTGGTAATGTAGTAGATGAAGGAAAATCAGCTTTGGCCGGAGCAATGTCAGGTGAAGAAAAAAAACCAACGGATAAAACGGAACCTGCAAAAACTACGACGGAGTAAAGTTGGGTATAATCTAAAGAAATGGCAAAATGGTCGGTAAAAACAATACCTGAATTGAGAGAAAAATTGCTGATCTTGGCAGAAAGTAATCAAACCCTCCATGATATTTACGACAAGGACCGGGGTTTATACGATGACTGTATACGATTGTTTGGTCAATTAAGAAGGAGTTTTGACCCTAAGAATCCAACTGAAATGGCGGAGATTCTTAGGCAGGAAATTTTAGCTCATCCTGACTATGAAAAAACAAAATTGGAGGAATTATGGTCAGAAAAAGTAGAACTGGAAACAAAGTTGTCCCAAGCAGAAATTGAAACTTTAATTGAGGAACATGAGAAAGCCGGCGATAAAAGAAAACTGGAAATTGAACAAAGACTGGAAAAGGCAGTCGGAAAGAAAGATGTGCAAATTTTTATTGAAAAACAGAGGGAAATAGCCAGGGAAAGAGCAAAAGCAAAGACAAAAGAACCCGAAGAAGTTAAGGTGGTGAAAAAAGAAGAGGGGGTTGAAGAAAAGATTGAAAGAAAGGTGGCAGAAGTGTTGCCAGAGGACACTTCCCCAGAAAAAGTGACCGAGGTAACCGAAAAGATTAAAAAGGTGGTCTTGGAGGAAATTCCGAAAGGTGAAGGTAAAATTAACGGAAGAAAAATAAGAGATGAAATAAGGACGGTGGTGGGTAAAAATCCGGAAGCAGTGGAAAGACTAGCCGTCAGAGTTGAAGAAATAATAGCCGGAGAAAAAGTTGACAGTTTCACTGATGATTTGGGAGAAAAACTGGCAAGACAAATGCCTGACAATCCTCAAACTCAAGAAAGAATAAGAGAGGTGATAGGATCACGGGCAAAACGGGTGATTTATGCTGAGGATACAAACATTTTCCAGGCAAGAGAAGTAGGTGGAGAAGCAAAGACTTTGGTTGAGGAAATAGAGGCCGGTGAAATAAGCGGAACAGTATTGAAACAAGCAGACTTGGAGGTGGAGAACTTTTTGGAAGAAAGAGTAGAAGTGGTAGACAAAGCCCGGGCAGGAGTGATGAAGGAAAGATTTGAGGCAGAAATGGTGGAAAATCTGGGGGGAGAAGGGGTAATAAGTCCGGAACAGAAACAAGCAATGGAAGATTTTGAGTTAATGGTTGATAAGATTTTTTATCACCGGGCAGAAAAACCAAGTTTAGATATTGAATCATACCGACAGGCGGCTGAAGCAACGGCGGTTGACCGGGGGGTGGAGGCATCGCGAGCAGAAAACAGTTGGCATGAATTACGGGGCGTAATGGGGGTTTTAAGAACCAAACCAAGGGAATTTAACAGAATGGTAGAGCTTTATGAGAGAGGAAATAAACTGTTGGGAGATAAGCTGCCAAATATTCCGGAAATAAAATTTACGGAAAGAATAATGAAGTTGGCCGCGGGAAACAAGACGGTTTTAGGAATGATTAACCTGGGACAAAGGTTTGTGGCAATTACTGATACTTTTAACGGTCTGGGGGGTAAATTTTTAATAAAAATAGGGGCGGATAAAGTGGGGTGGTCACTGTTGGAAAAAGTTGGCGGACAAGCAGGGGTCGAGTTTGCCAAGGAGGCGTTGACAATTATTGGCAAGGAAGGATTGCAAAAGGGGGTGATGGCCATACTGAAAGGGGTATTGGGAGGAGGGGTAAAAGCAGGAACAATGGCGGTGGAAGGCGGGGCAGCAGCGGGAGCGGGCGGTGGGGTGACAGCGTTGGTGGCGGCTTTTCAGGCAATACCAGTGGTGGGACAAGTAATATTGGTGGCGGCATTGGCGGTGGCGGCGGTGGTGGTGTTGTGGAAAGCGGTGGTAGTACCGGTTTTAAACGTGATAAAAAGCCTGGCCCAAAAACTGAATATTGATTTAAATGGGGTGAAGGGTGGAATTTCTCGGGTTTTGGGCGGAGGAAAATTTGGGAATTTTATGGGAAGTATTGGGCAGTTTTTCTTTGACGTCGGATTATTTTTTGTAGGAATACCAGCATTTTTAGCAACATTAAATTTTACGTCAATAGTGGCACCGGTATTTTTATTTTATATGGTGGGGATACTGGGTTATTCCCTACTCCAGTCAAACATGGTCTCCAGTCTGGTGCCACCGCCACCCGGAGGAAACTGTGTGCTGAAATCAGAAACAGAAAGCGGAGGATTGATAAACTGTGACCAAACAGCACCGGAAAATGGTTTTCCGGGGATAAATAAAGAAAGTTTTGTATCACTGGCCAACCGATGGAGGACAGGAAAAAATTATTCGGAGGAATGTTACAACGACACGGTTAACCGGGCCTTGTGCGCCGGAATTAACCCGGCTTATGCTTTGTGGGTATGGGTGCACGAATCAGGAGCCAGCAACTATTCGATTGCCAACGTGGAAGATTTTGGAATTCATGGACAGGCAGCAGCTCCACCAAAAGACTTTAATGCTCAAATAAATTATTTTTTAAAACTTGATCCGGGGTCGGCTTGTGTAAATGATCCAAGAATTGGGGGTAATTATTGGTTGGGGTTTGCCACGAACTATCTTAATGGTTCCTGTGACCCGGATGAAAAAAATGTAACCAATGGACAGACAGGAAGGGAATACTTGGCGGAAATGCAAACAAGTTGGGGGTGGGTAAGTAGTTTGCCGATGCCGGCAGATATCCACGCAGCCAAAGGTGGAAAGGATTGCGGAAACATAGGAAACAACAGTGATAGTGAAATAAACAACGAATATACCGACGAGAATGGGGACGTTTGGGTTTGTTACGGAGAAGTAAACCAACCCGGATTTGAACCGTGGGATCCAAGTATCCCGGTACCTGAAGGTTGCCCCAGCGGCAGACCGACCAGTGGCGGATTTACTCAGGGACCATTTGCTCAGGGTTGTACCCACCAGAATATGCAATCACCGGCAGTGGACATCGGAACCGGAAACGGAACCCCGATATATGCGACACACGCAGGAGTGGCTGAGATTGGCTATTCAGATATGCCCGGATTTTATGTAATACTCCATGGAATATGCGAAGGAAAAAGTTTTACCACCCACTACTACCACATGCCTGAGGGAGGACAAAGGGTAAGCAGTAATCAACAAGTCAAAGCCGGGGATTTAATCGGGATAGTTAATAATATGGGAAATTCAACAGGGCCACACTTGCACTACCAAATAAATGGATTAGATGTTAATAAGTTTGGACAGTATTTGGGATTGTCGGTAGCAGAGACTCAACAGCTGTGGGGGTGCTGCGGAAGTTGGAACGGAAAGTACTGTCCATAGTAAGATAGAGTAATGAATCGAAAATCAATAGGTCTTCTTTTAATATCAATATTACTGGTAGTGGGAATAATTTGGACGCTGTTTGCAGATTCCCGCCTGCGCGGGAATGACAAAGAAAAAAAACCTGAAACTACTCAAAAAATGATGACAGAGTCAATTGATCCGTTTTTACCACCGGAGCTTAAAAGACCGGTAGGGATAAGTTGGAATAATTTTAAAATGGATGAAATAACAGCGACAGAAAGGGTGACAACAACAGTAAAAGAGTGGGGTCAGGAGGAAGTTAACCGGGTAGTACTGGCATTGGGGGAAAAGATAAACAGCATCGGACAAAGCGGAAGTTGGACTACTTTTGGCAGTGAAAAAAGGGGCGGCTTTATTGACCGGTTGAATAATTTAATTGAGTGGCAAAAAAGAATCGACGACAGGGAGGAAATTCCCAAAGGGAAGCTGCTGAGTCAAAACGAGATTGGGAAGAAAATCACTGATTTGACAGAAAAAATCGGAGGGGAGAAAGTGACTTTGATTTTTAAACCAATAAAATATGTAAAAGTACTTTATCCACGGTGGATAGAGTGTCCAATGAGTGAAGCAGATATGGTGGTGGTTGGAGCAGATATGGAAATTGAGGGCAAGAAAATTACCAACTTTTATGGGGAAATGGTGACAGTGGTGATCGGTAAGGGTGGCGAAATAATAAAATTAACTCTGAGGCTTCCACCAAAAATAAAAATTGGAAATGAGGTAATTAGTTTTAAAACAACAGAGGAAATAAAAAAAGGAAGAATTAATAATTTTGGAATAAGGGAAACAGATACTAAAGTGATGGCGGAAACAGATGATATAAGAGTTAACGCGGTGACAGGAGAGTTAGTTTATATTTATGAGGCGAAGAGTAACTGGGTTAAGCCGTTTTTGGCGATAGAGGGAAATACTTTTGCCGAAGGCGCACCGTTACGGGTATCAATGCTTTATTCAGCCGCTAAATGACGAAAATATATAAATATCGATTAATAATAATTTTGCTAATCATGGTTGGGTTGATGGGGGCAGTGCGGTGGAGTTATCGAAATTATCCTTGGGAAAAAGCGGAGGTGGAAGTACTATTGACTCCCATACTAACCCCCACCAGCGCCCCAGCAGTTGATCCGGACTATCCATTATGGAAACTGCTGCCTTACAGCGGCAAAGGGTTTGTGGTAGACCGCTACATTGAGCCACTGACTTTGGCGGTGACAATTAAGGGAATTGATAAAAAAATTGTGGAAAAAGAAATTGTAAAATGGTTACAGGAAAACAAGGTGGCGACTGATAGCCACAAATTAATTTTTAACTAAAGAGATGAAAAAAATAATATCTTTGTTGGTAGTGGTGTGTTCGGTTTTTATTTTAGGTGGATGCGGGACAGCAAAACCGGCTGAAAATATAAGCAATAATATTGTGGAAAAGACCGGAGAAATTAGAGTAAAAACGGGGGAAGAATATGTGTTGTCAACTGATTTGGGGCTGGTTAACATGACTAGTACCAAAATTGATTTAGATAACTACATGAAAAAGAAAATTAAAGTGACAGGAATGTTTTCAGGATCGACACTGTATGTGGATAAAGTGGAATTGATTAAATAGGACTATTGGTGATGACCAACAAGAACGGCGGTAATATTGTCTTTACCGCCAGCGTGGTTGGCAAGAGTGACTAAAGAAACAACAGCAGTGTTAATTGGTTGGCAGGAAAGTTGTTCCAGGACTGTGCCGGCGGTGATTCTTCCGCTTCTGAAATAATCTGAAAGACCGTCGGTGCATAAGAGGAGAAATTGATTTTTGTTGAGAGTAATCGAGCGCCGACAAGGATTAGAATTATCCATACCTAAGGCGCGGCTAAGTCGAGGCTTTTTGTTTGGATCCGGATTGGGGGAAACATGGTCTTCAGTGATCTTGGTTATTGTCTGAGTGGCAAGGTCAATAAGATAAGCGGGGCTGTCACCAAGGTTAAAGACTTCATAGTTGTTGGGTTGAGTTTCGACAGCGCCAACGATAGTTGTAGCTCCACCTTGGCCGTTGATCAATACTTCCTGATGAGCTTCAGATAAAGCGAGGGGAATATTTCTCTTTCTTTTAAGTAAATTACCGGCGGCAGTGACGGCAGCTCGGCTAGCAATTTCCCCGTGTTTTTCTTTACCAACTCCGTCACAGACAAGATAAATTCCTCCGGCAGGGTGGATAAAAAGGGCATCCTCGTTATTATGCCGCCATCGACCCCGGCTAGTAGCACCAAAAGCATGGACCGGAGAAGGAATATTTTCGGCAATTTTAGTTGATTCAGCGATGTGTCCAACAGACATTCTGGCCAGGAAAAAATTACCACTTTCTTCATCTTTGAGAATAGCCAGTTGATGATGACCAATGGTTTGATCGCGACTATCACGAAAAGACCAGTCTCCCCTGCCAATGAAACCCCGGTCAGGTGGTAAAACAAAACTATTTTCCTCTCCACCCAAAATATGATTCCAAGTTTTGACGTGAACTTGAGGTAAACCTTTATCATCAAGTTCTGTCCATAGTTCTAATCGGCCACCCCGACGGCCGACACGAAATAATTGGTGATTGTCTTTGTTCCCGACCAGGGGAACAGCAACTCCCTGATCGAGAGACTGCCAGACCGGTCCTAGAACTTCTTTAGTGTCAGGACTGAGGTGATCGGGAATAGAATGCGACATTTTAATCCTGGAGACGGACAGGCATAATTATGTGAAGAAAGTGGGGGTCGGATTGGTCGCGAAAGGCACCGGGGGTGAGGGGCTCATTTAATTCAATAACAATTTCATCACCTTTAGTAACGGCTAAAAAATCGGAAATAAATTTGTAGTTGAAAGCAATATCAAGAGGGCCACCTTCGATTCTAGCGTCAAGGGAAATTTGGTTTTGGCCGATTTGGGGAGCATTGGCGGAAAGTTCAAGTGATGTTTTTTTAACAGAGAAACGGACAATATTGGCCGATTGGCGGGCAAAAACGGAAGCTAAACGAATGGCCTGAGCCAGTTCGTTTTTATTGACAAATATTTTAGTGAGGGAAGATTCGGGGATAATTCGCTCGTAATTAGGATAATCACCCTCAATGAGACGGGAAACCAGCTCTAAATCTTCAAGAACAAATACGACCTGATGACGATCAAGAGTGAGTCCAATTTTAATCTTGGGAGAGGAAGCAGAAAGTTTTAATACTTCCATTAAACTTTTAGCAGGAATTAAGAGAGTGATCTCATTGTTTCCTGTTGATAATTCAACCGGATTAACTAATTTAATATCTTTAACTGAAAGACGAAAACCATCAGTGGCTACTAAGGTAAGAGAAGTGGCAGAAAAACGGCAAAGAACTGAAGTAAGAACCGGGCGAGTATCATCAGTGGCGGCGGAAAAAGCTACCTGAGAAACGCTCTGATCTAAAACGGGAAGATCAAAATCAAAAGCGGTTTTGGAATCAAGTGAAGGAATGACCGGAAAATCAGAAGGAGGTAAGGTGGTAAAAGTAGAAGTAGCTTTGGCGGATTTGACACTAAGAAGTTCTTTGTCACTCAAATTAAAATCGATCTTACCGGTAGGAAGGTAGGAGACAAATTCAGTAATATCCTTGGCGGGAAGACAAAGAGAACCTTCGGTTTCAATCTTGGCTCCAACCCAAAAATTGATACCCATTTCCAAATTAGTGGCTGATAGTTTAAGGCGTCCGGAATCAGTAGAAAAAAGAATATGATTAAGAATTGGAAGTTGAGCTTTGGCGGAAACGAAACGGGAAACGTGAGTCAGAGCAGGGTTAAGGTTTTCTTCTAAAAGCGAGAACTTCATTTATTTATACTAGCAAGGTATGGGGGGTGGGTAAATTAGGGAAAGGGTAAATGAAAAGAAAGTGCGGTGATAATAGATAGATAAAAAGTTAAGTTATTAAACAGTAGTAATGTTAGTAGAGAGGGTGGAAAAGTGAGTATTAAGAATAATTTTAGAACAAAGTAGGTGTTAATAAGATGAAATAAACGGTAAATAACGAAAAGAGACTGATTTATGTCTTATAAATTGATTTAAGGTTTGGTAAAGGTTCGGTGGGAAAAGAGGAAATTATTTGTGGATAAGTTGGTGGATAAGTGGAGACAAAAAGTGGAAAAGTGAAACTGAGATCAGAGGGAGTCGATAATCCGGTTGATAAGTGAGCGGGTTTGGGGATTGGTGTTGAAATCTTTGGTTACCTTGTCGCGGGCGTGCATGATACTGGTATGGTCACGGCCACCAAGAAGCCGGCCAACTTCCTCAAGGGGAAGCTTGGATTCGGTTAAGAGAAGATAGGCGGTAATGTGGCGGGCGGTAACTAAATCTTTTTGACGGGAAGAACCGCAAAGATCAGTTGTTTTTAAGTCAAAATGATGAGCACAGATGGAAATGAGATGACGGGGATTTAACTTGTCGGTAGAAATTTGAGTACCGTTTTGGGAAGACCGGGAAAACATAGTTTCAATAAAATTGAGACCAACCACAGAGAGATGCTGAGATAAAGCCTTAACAGCAACCTCTTGAACCTTGCCTTCGATGTCACGGGTGTTGCTAAGAAGTTTGTCGGCCAGATAAGCAGTAGCGTCGGAATCAATAATAATCCCCTTTTCGGCAGCCTTTTGCTGGATAATAGCAGAACGCATTTCATAGTCGGGAGCTTGAATATCGACAGTAAGACCACCCATAAAACGGGAAATGAGACGATCTTCTAAACCTTTGATTTCGTCGGGGCGACGGTCGGAAGTGAGAACTACTTGTTTGCCGGTCATATGGAGAGCGTTGAAGGTATGAAAGAATTCCTCCTGAGTGTAATCTTTGCCGGCAATAAATTGAATATCGTCAACTAAAATACAATCAAGAGAGCGATATTTATCCTTAAAGGAAGAAATATTTTTGGATTTTAAAGAAGAGATAAGTTCATTGCCGAAAGTTTCAGCGGGGAAATAGCGGACTTTCAAATCAGGATTGTTTTTGAGAAGTTCATGGCCGATGGCCTGCATTAGATGGGTTTTGCCGACCCCTACTCCTCCCCAAATATAAAAGGGGTTGTAAGAAAGACCGGGATTCTTGACAATACCCTGGGCGGCGGCATAGGCAAAATTATTACTGTTGCCAACAACTAAATGGTCGAAGGTATATTTGGGGTGAAGGCCGGAACGAAGAGCAGAAAGAGTGGGTGAAGAGTTTTTTTGATAGGAAAAGAGAGGGGTAGAGTCGACAGCGGAGTCGGAGGTAGTAGTTTTGACCTCAAATACTAAAGTGTTTTGGGCTTGGGTGTGGCGGTCGAGAGCAGTTTTGAAATGTTGATAATAGTCCTTTTTATTTTTGTCGGCGATGGTGGAATAGTTGCAACCAATAGTGGCAGTATGGTTTTCCAAACTTAAAAGACGGGTAGGTTCAATATAAACTTTATAGACTCCAGTAGAAAGATCAATTTTGAGTTCTTCCTGTACTTTTTTCCAAAGTTGAATTAAATCCATTAAAATAGGAATAAAATAATAAAGGCAGGAGGATTCCGGGGAGAGATATCCACATCATAATAAAGTAGTTTTCCACAATTGGGAAGATATCAATTTTTATTAAGAGCATGATAAAATGGAAACATGAAACAAAAAGGAACATATCAACCAAAAAAGAAAAAGAGAGCCAGGGTGCATGGGTTTTTAAAAAGAATGTCGACAGCAAAGGGCCGAAAAACGATTAAAAGACGGAGAAGAAAAGGTCGAAAAAAGCTAACGGTTTCCAGTAAATACTAGTGCTAAAAAAAGAAATTTCAGAAGTAATAACTGGCGGTAAAAAAATTGAAGGAGATGATTGGTGGGCAAGATTTAAGGAAGGTAGTCCGGCACTGGTGGTAATGATTTCAAAAAAAATTGTAAAATTAGCAACACGACGTAACCGAATTAGGAGAAAAATAAAAGAGAGTTTGCGAATTTTGTTAAAAGAAAAAAATATTAGATTGGTAGTTTATGTAAGGAGAGACAGTGAAAAAATTGGTGATGAAATTGCTTCTTTTTTATAAAAGGCATATATCGAAGGGTTATAACTGCCGTTTTAGCCCAAGCTGCAGTGAATATGTGTATTTGGCGGTGGAAAAATACGGAGTGATAAAAGGGCTGTGGTTGGGAACTAAAAGGGTGGTTAAGTGTAATCCGTGGAGTAAAGGCGGGGTTGATCTGGTAAAATAGCAAGTCTTATGAATATTTTTGTGGCTCCATTTGTCAGCGCCTTGTTTGGGTTTTATTACCTTCTGGGTAATTTGGGGTGGTCGGTGGTGGTGGTGACGGTGTTAATCAGAATAATTTTATTGCCGCTTCTGTGGCCAAGTTTAAAGTCGGCCAAAAAGATGGGGACGTTGCAACCAAGATTAAAAAAACTTCAGGAGCAATTTGGTAAAGATAAGGAAGGGTTGGCCAAGGCCCAAATGCAGATGTATAAAAGTGAAGGAGTAAATCCCCTGTCGGGATGTCTGCCAAACATTTTACAGGTGGCAGTACTGTTAATATTTTTCTCGGCTTTTAATATGGTGACTTTATTCGCCGAAGGGAAAGGAAAAATGGAGGAGATCAACCGCCAACTAATACCGACTTTTCAAATTAATGAAAGTTTTAAATTTGACAGTGATTTTATGGGGGTAAATTTAGTGTTGACCCCGGCTAAAATATTTGAGAAAGGAATGAGTTTGGCAATGATAGTACCTCTGGTATTATTATTGGGGTCGGCGGTTTTACAGTATTTTAGTAGTAAATTGATGATGCCTAGCCCAAAAACAGACAAGATAGTAGTGAAGGAGACAAAAGATAAAGAAGACGACATGATGGGTATGATGAGAACGCAGTCGATGTATATGATGCCGATTATGACGGTGTTTATTGGTTGGAGTTTTTCAATCGGAATGCTACTTTACTGGTTTGTAAATAGCCTGGTGATGTTGGGGCAACAAGTATTAGCCCTAAAAAATGGATAACAAAGAAAGAAATAAAACGATTTTGGAGTGTACCTGCGAGCTTCTGGAAAAATTAAATCAAGAAGTAGACAACGCTTTTGTGGAAGACATTGATGGTGAGGAACCCCAAGTATTAGTCAGTTTGACGGTGAAAAACCCCGGCGGACTGATAGGAATGAGAGGGAGAAATATGGCAGCATTGCAATTGGTATTATCGCTGATTGTTCGGGTGCGGTTAGGAGAATGGGTGAGGGTGCTTTTGGATATAAATAACTATCGGGATGAGCAGAAAACCAGATTGCAGACGATGGTTAAGGAATTGTCCCAAAAAGTATTGGATACCGGTAAGGAAGTATCAATGACCAGTATGAGTTCATATGAAAGAAGATTGTGCCACATGGCGATACAGGACATTGAAGGAGTAGTGAGCGAATCGGAGGGTGAGGGAGAGATGAGGCATATTGTGATAAAGCTAAAATCCCCCGTCACTGCGTGACACCCCTTTGAGGAAAGGAGGTTTTCACTTATGCTAAGATGGGGGCGTGTGGTTATTTTTGTTTTTGTTGGCAATACCAACGCAATTGGGACGACATTTTTGGCCGGAGTGGAGTCAGGTAATAGGAATGAGGGTGGATTATTTGTCCCCCACCCTGTATCTAGTAGACATATTTTGGATAGTTTGGATGGGTTCCCGCCTGCGCGGGAATGACAAATTTAAATTAAAAAAATTAGTTAATTTTGAGAACTTAATATTTTTGTTGTTGATAGGAGTGAATGTGATTGTGGCTGGAAACAGATGGGTGGCAGTATACCGATGGGTAAGAATAATCCAGTGGATAGTCAGTTTAAAGTTTATAAAGTTAGAAAGTTATAAAGTAAAAGAGTATTTAAAAATCATTATTCCGATTTGGGTGATTACAGAGAGTTTATTGGGGTTGGCACAGGTATTAAACGGCGGGAGTATTGGAGGGATTTGGTATTGGATTGGAGAGAGAAGGTTTAGTTTTAGCAGTATCGGGATTGCTCAAATGAGTATGTTTGGTGAGGGGTTGCTGCGGGCTTATGGTAGCTTTTCCCATCCGAATAGTTTGGCAGGTTTTTTGTTGATCGTTTGGGTTTATTGGCAGAAAAATAAAGTAAGAAATATTAATTACTGGATTGTTTATTGGATGGCAATATTGGGAATAATGGTGAGCGGGAGCAGGTGGATATGGGGAATAACATTTGTAATTTTTAATTTAAAATTTTTTATTTTTAATAGAAAACCGAAAGTAAAAGAAATCTTTGGGAAAGTATTGGTAGGGGCGGGGTTGGTGGCAATAATATTGGGGGTGATGTCAACAAATTATCGTTTAGGAGATTTTTTTGCAGGATGGGATAGTGATAGTCTGAATAAAAGAAAAACTTTGTTTGTGGTGGGAATAAAGATGGTGAAAGAAAATCCCCTCTTGGGCATCGGAGCCGGGAATTTTGTAGCCAAACTACCAAAGTTTTCTATAGGCAATAGTTTTTTTTGGCTGCAACCGGTACATAATATATTTCTTTTGGCTTGGGTGGAGATTGGATTGCTGGGAATAATGGCCATAGGATATAAGTTAGTTAAGTGTCTTGAGTATCCTAAGTTAATAAAAAATAAGAAAAATTGGGTGATACTGGGGTTAATAGTAATGACTGGCATGGTGGATCATTATTGGCTAACACTACCCCAAAATAGTTGGCTATTAGCGGTAATTTTAGGGATAATATAGGGGATGAAAATACCTTTATTAAACACTTTAGTGCAGATTTTAGGAAAGGTGTTGATGTTGGCGATCTCTCTTGTAACCACGGGAATGTTGACCCGGGGTTTGGGGGTGAAGGTATATGGTGATTTTATTTTAATAACTTCAATGTTGATACTTTTTGATGGTTTGGCAGATATGGGAACAAGAATTATCGGAGTCAGGGAAGCATCGGGGCAGGAGACGCCTGAGGGGAAAAAGAAAATTTGGATAAACATAGCAATTTTACGGATTATTTTGGCGACGATAAGCTGGGGATTGGCGCTGGTAGCGGCTTACCTTTGGATAAACCTAAGACAAATATGGGAGGCGGCGGTTTTGGGTTTTAGCATGATTGTATTTACCTCAATTGCCGGAAGTTTGGAGATTGTTTGGCAAACGGAGCAAAAAATGTACAAGAAAGTAATGGTTGAGGTGTTGTTTCCAACTCTGTTCTTGATTGTATTTGGTCAGTTGGGGACAAAAATAGGCCTAGCGGGGGTAATGGGTTTGTATTTATTAGCTCGGATAGTGACACTGGTATTAGGTTGGCAACAAGCGGGGATAAAAATTGAGAGAAAAATGGTTGATTTTAAACTGATTAAAAAACTATTGGTGGCAAGCTGGCCGATGGGTTTGTACCTTTTGATTTTTTCAGCTTATGATCGGGCAATTGATTCGATGATGATTTCCAAATTCCTAGGTCAAGCTGAGGTGGCCTGGTATGGGTTAGCTTATAAAATTTATGGGGCACTGCTTTTACCGGCCTATTTTCTAGTAAGTAGTATATTTCCGATTATATCTTCAAGGGAACCCGGGAAAAGAAGAATATTTTGGATATCGGCTTTGTTTTTATTTTTCGGAGCAGTAGGAGTTGTACTGGCGGTAGAGCTGGGGGCACCACTTTTTGTCGGAATTCTGGGCGGAGATCAATTTTTACCGGCAGTAGGGGTATTAAGATTGTTAATTGTGGCGGTAACATTCTCTTATTTTGGTCATTTAGTAGGATTTAGTTTGATTTCCAGAAACGGTCAAAAAGATATGCTGAAGTTGGGAATAGTGGTGCTGGCGTTTAATTTTGGATCGAACCTATGGGCAATACCACGATTTGGGATTATGGGGGCAGCCGGTGTAACCATAGCAACGGAGGCGTTGGGGATGGGATTGATGAGCTTGGCGTTGAAGCGAAAAATGTAATTTTTTGATTTACTTCCCTATTGGTAATACTGACGATTTTTTGTGTATAAAAACGATGGTACTAACGTTTTTTTATTTTTATTTTAGCTTTGTGGTTGGTAATAACGTTTTTTCACGTTAAGGGATATACTAAAGACGAGTAATGACGTATTTTCAAATTAATCTCCGTATAATAACCGAAGGTTTACCGCATGAGTTTATTGGGCTTTTAATCTAAAATGATGATATGGAAAGAAATTTGCCAATAGCAGTAATCAACGGGGGGGAAAGTTTTTTGGCAAAAAATTTATGGGAAAGTTTAAAAAGTAGGGGAATGAGGGTGGAAGTGATAGGGGAAACGGTGGAGAACTTAGGGGAAATTGAAGAACAAATCAGGTACGTTTTTGATTTCAATGAAGATGGTGAGGTTTGGAAAGAAGTAATAGAAAAGGGGTCAAAACTATGTGTAGTTGATATTAAAGGTGAGAAAGAAGCCGAAAGGATGTGGACAAAATTGAGAGGGATTTCCGGTGACTGGCGGTTGGTAGAAGGAATAAATGTATATGGGGAGGGAATGGAAAAAGTGGGATTTTTGGGAGAGGTAATGGCAGAGGCGGCCGGAAATAAAAACTTGAAATTACCGAAACTTGGGGAAAAATTTAGGCTGGTTTTTGCTTCGGACATGGTGGAGGCGATTATGAGAGCCAGTATTTTGTCGGGGACAGTAGGAGGTCTTTTTTTGGTAGCCGGAAATGAAACAGATTCGAAGGAACTGGCGGAAGTGTTGGTGGATGAGGCCAAAATGACAAGGTTAAGTGTAATTCAGGAAGAGATAGGAGTAGAGGAGATAGATAAAGAGCGGGTAGAGGAAACCAGAAAAATTTTGGGATGGAAACCGGTAGTAACGCTTCGGGAAGGAGTAAGGGAAACAGTGAGAGATTTTGTGATGAGGGCGGATGAAGAGGGGAGGAAGAGGAAAAGTCTAAATTCTAAAGTCAAAAATTTAAAATATAAAGATACAGAAACCAAAAGGGAGAGGTTTCAAGAAGTGGTGGTGGAGGAAGAAAATCAGATATCAGATATCAGATATCAGAAAGATAAAGACGAGGTTGAAGAAGAGGTGGAGATTAAACCATTAATAAAAAAGAAAGAAATCGAGATAAATTACGAAAACCAAGAAAATAATATCCCAATTAAAAACGATTTTAATATAGAGAAAAAGAGATTGGGGTGGATGAGGAAAATTAAATGGGTGGGAGTGATAGCGATTTTGGTAGGCGTGATAGGGGGGATATTGTCTTGGCCAGTAGTGGGGGTATTGGGGGTAGTATTGAGTCTAGAAAAGCCGTTTAAACTAGTTGAAGAAAACAGAATCAGCGAGGCGTTGAAACTAGTGGTGGCAAATACAGATAAAAACAAAAAAGCGGGTGATTTTTTGGAAGGTTCAGGGTTGGGGAGGTGGCCAATGTTAAATAGGGTGGGGGAATTGTCAGGAATAGCAGGAGGAGTGTTGGAGATTGAGGGGAAGCTAATTACTTTGGCCACGACAACGGAGAAAATTAACCGGGCAGTGTTTGAAGAGGGGGAAATTGACTGGACGGGGGAGCTTTTGAAATTAACCGATAATATGGAGGAAACAGAAATTAAGGCAGGGATATTGGTGGGGAGACTGTCAGAAATGAAAAGATGGATACCGGGAAGATGGAAACCGGAAGTAGACAGGGCAATCAGAACAATAAGCGAAAAATTGGAAATAGCAGGTAAATTTAGAGACCTGTCGGAAACCATACCGGAAATATTGGGTTTGGATGGAAAAAGAAGGGAGTATATGGTGTTGTTGCAGAACGAAATGGAAATAAGGGCAACAGGGGGATTTGTTGGTTCATATGCAATTTTGAGTTTTGAGGGGGGTAGATTACTGTCTTTTGAGGTAAAAGATGTCTACGAGGCCGATGGGCAACTTAAGGGCCATGTAGAACCACCGGAGGAAATAAAGAAGTATCTTGGAGAAGCGGGTTGGTTTATGAGAGATGCCAACTGGCAGGCAAGCTTTCCACAGACTTCCAGGGAAATTCAGTGGTTTTTGGAAAAAGAGACAGGAAGGAAGGTAGATGGGGTGATAGGGATGGATCTGGCAGTGGCCAAAATGATTTTGGGAGTGACCGGGGAAATTTACGTGCCTGATTTTAAGGAAAAGGTAAATAAAGATAATCTTTATGAACAGGCGGAATTTTGGTCGGAGACAAATTCTTTTCCCGGCTCAACTCAGAAAGCAAGTTTTCTGGGGGGGCTGGGAACACAATTGTTTGAAGAAATAAAAAATTTAAAAACAACTAAGAGGTGGGAGTTAATGATGGGGATGGTGGAAATGTTGGAACGAAATGAGATCCAACTGGGATTTAACCACTCAGAAACGGCGGAAGCGATGGCTGAGGCGGGTTGGGATGGGTCGGTATATGAAGGGGAGTGTAGTGGCCCCCGGTGTTATGCGGATTATTTATATGTAGTGGAGTCAAATTTGGGGATAAATAAAGCTAACTATTTTCTGTATCGGAATATGGAGGAAAGAGTGGATATAAGTGCCGGATGGATTAAAAGAGATTTGAAGATAAATTACGAAAACACGGCAAAAAGCAGCAATTGGCCGGGAGGGGATTATAAAAATTATTTAAGGGTTTATTTGCCAAAAGAGGCGGAGGTAACCGAAATAGGGATGGGTGAAGACGGGGTAATAAGAACTATTCCGATGGTTTCGGTTAAAATGCGGGAGATTTACGGTAAAAAAGAAGTGGGCTTTTTGGTGACTGTGCCGATAAGAAAGAAGGTGACGGTAGAGATTAAGTATCAGAGCAATGGAGTGGGACAGGGAGATAAGTTTTCTTATTTACAATACATTCAGAGACAGTCGGGGTTTGGAGACACGGCGCTTCTAACCTTAATTTCGATTCCGGATGGGTGGCAGCCGGTGCAGGTGACGCCGGTGGCGAGCATGAAGGAAGGGAAGCTGTTGTTTAATCAAAAATTGGATAGAGATATAAAAATGGGAGTGGAGATAACAAAGTGAAAAATTTTATTAGAAAAAAGGAGGATTTTATTTGCGAAAGGTGCGGGGAGAAGGTGATGGGGGATGGATATACGGATCATTGTCCAAAGTGCCTCTGGGGGAAACACGTGGACAGAGAGATTCCGGGGGATAGAGAAAGCGAATGCGGAGGAGCAATGGAGCCAATTAGGGCGGTTTACAAACAGGAAAAATTTAAAATATTGTATCGATGTATTCAATGCGGGCATGAGTTCTGGGTAAAGGAAGGGGTGGGAGATGATAGAGAAAAATTGGTGGAATTGGCCAAATAAAGGTTGTTAGGTTATAATAATGTCATGAGAAAAGCGTTAGTATTGGAGCGTGGTCATGTTATGACGGTAGAAGAAGTGAGGGAAAGCGCGATGAGGGCACAAGCGAGAGGTGAAAAAAAAGTGAGAGCTCAAGCTGCGGAATCTATCGCTAAAGGCGAGGGTAATCCTGCTTGGCATGCGCTTTTGGATGCGAGGAAAGCGGAAGAGAAGAAGACCGGTGAATGATATAATCGGAAGATGATGGAATTTTTGAAGAAATTGTGGCCAAAAAAAACAAACAAGGAAACAAAAAAAACGGTAAAAAATAACGGGATTCCAAAGGAAGTGTTGGACAAACTACCCCCGGGGGTGAAGATTAGGAAAATTGAGATTGGGCCATCGCAGATTTTACGGGGAGTAGTTACGATGTTGGTTATCTATTGGGTGATTTCAACCTTACTACAACTTTTGATTGGTGATTCGGTGGCTAAAGTGAGTTTGTCGGAAGCATTGGCGGCAATTAAGGAAAATAGAAC
>Ga0210051_1000710_pt1 | contig 31948 bp, 30 predicted proteins | sample CryGey092014_all_FD_185464 | JGI IMG/M metagenome (GOLD analysis project Ga0210051, IMG submission 185464) | Groundwater microbial communities from aquifer - Crystal Geyser CG23_combo_of_CG06-09_8/20/14_all (SPAdes) (version 2) | ecosystem: Environmental > Aquatic > Deep subsurface > Groundwater...
ATACAGCCAGATAGCGAGGAATTATATCGAAGCAGGAACAGAATCTTTTTTCTAAAATTTTTCGTCCAATTTTTTCAGCTTCTTTTTTACTGTTGCAATTTACCAAAACCAAAATTACTTGATTCATAATTTATTCTTCAAAATGTTTTTCGCCTTCTTTTATATTTTTTAAAATCAGTTCTTCGATGTCTAATCCCCGGATATGGGCTAATTTAACTACCATCACGAGTATATCTCCTATGGCGTCTTCAACCTCCTTTTTATCGTACAGTTTTTTCCTTTGCTGTAAATTAACGTATTGGCGCGCCAGTTCTCCTACTTCTTCAATGAGGTGGGTAAATGTTTCTTGTTCGTTGGCAACAACTTTTCTTTTTTTATCCCATTTGGAGACCAATTCAATTATTTTGTTTTGGAAATCTTTTACTTCCATGTAATTTATTCAAATATAACGGCTTTATTATTTTCTCACAAAAGAATGGACTATTTTTGTATTCCCAATTTTCTATGAATTTTGAATATTTATTTTCCAACTTTAAATAATTTTTCTTTAAAAGCAGGGTTAAATTAATATCTGGATAAATTTTCCTAAATTTTCTATCCCTAATTTTAGAGTATTTCCAAAGAAAATTTTTAACTTCAACGTAAGCGTTTCGGTCTGGCAAATAAAAATCTGGTGTATAATTTTGTGAACCTAAATCAAATGTTTTGGGTTGATATAACCATTTAACGCCTAAATAATTAAATAGACGAGCGATATTTGCCTCCCAACGACTATAAAAATAAATTATTGCACTAATATCTTTACGAATGCCCGCTTTCCCTCTTGCGGCTTTCGGCGAGGTTGGTTTCCCGCCTATCACCGCCATTGCGCAATCATTGCTGCAAAATTTCCTTTTCATCCAACGTTCTATCAAGAATAATTTTCCACATTTCGGATTTGCGCATAGAATTTCTATTCTGGGTATTTTTATAATTCCTGCGTGCGGGTTTTTTCTGCCTTTTAATTTTGCGGCTATTTTAAGTTTTACTTCTTCTGGTAATGGCCCTCTGTTGATATTATTAACTTTGCCAGAACAGCTGCGACTGCAATAAATTCTGGAGTCGCTTGGAATTGTTTCAAAAATATTGTTACACCCTTTCCTATTACAGCTTCTTTTTTCTCTTCTAAAATGAAAGTTGAAAATGCCCTTTTTCCAATTTTCTTTTGTTATCGTGCTTTGTTTCTCTTTGTATTCTTGATTATTGTAAAAATCGTGAGTCATTAACCTATTATATCACAAAAAAGAGCCGGCTAAGGGAATTGAACTCTTCAACTACGCAAGAATATCTAACATAGCCTCCTGTCAGAATTGAACTGACGTCTGCGGTTTACAAAACCGCTGCTTTACCACTAAGCTAAGGAGGCAAAGCATGGATTCGTCTGGAGAGCCTTTTCTTTCTCTCTCAGAAGCGAGGCAACAAGTTTCAGAGTAAATTTCGCAGGTCTGTTAGCATGGTCTCCGACTTTAGTCGGAGTAACAGACCGAGAATTTAGATAGTCAAATTTCGCTGGAAATTTGAACTATCGGTACTCTGAAACTTCATTGCCGAGCGGATTATCGCTTTTGCCACTGAGGAGTTCCCTTGATATTTATTTCTTTCTTTTTTTGGCGGAGTTCTTTAATTCCTGCCAGTAATTGTCATTTTCCTCAAATTTCTTCTTTTGCGCTCTTTCTCTTAATCTCTGAAGCCAATTAGAGGTTTGATTATCAGTTTTTAAGGTTAAAACCCGGATTTTGGAAAGAATTTTTTGTAAAAATATCTCAAAAGAAAAAGATTTAAAAAAAGATAAATTGAGAACTTTGTTTTTTAATCTCAACCAAATATTTTCTTTAGAACGGCCTTCGCTGATTTCCGGCAATTCAGCCAAAATCGGAATTTTCCGAAAAATTATTGTTAGTATTGCCAGAAGACTTCCCAATAAAACTATTATGGAAATTATTTCATAACTCATATCGGACAAATCTCTTTAAAATAATATTTTCGCCGAATTTGGCAATATGTTCCTCTATTAGTTCTTTTATGTTTTTGCTTTCATCTTTAATCCAGGGTTGTTCCAAAAGCTCAGTCACCCGAGCGTTAGCGAAGGGTGGAGATGAATGAAGTTCATCGACCTCTTCAGGAGAAATAGCGGCAATCTGAAGACATAATTCGTGGGCTAATTTTTGGAAATCCTCAGACTTTGCCACAAAGTCAGATTCGCAACGCAACTCTAACATTGTTCCAATCTTTTTTCCGGGATGAATATAGCTTTCAATTATTCCCTGCCCTACCTCTTTTTCAATTCTTTTTTTGGCAAAATCCTGACCCCTTTTTCTCAAAATTTCTTTTGCCTTAGCTAAGTCTCCATTCGCCTCTTTCAGGGCTTTTTGACACTCACCTATTGACAGTCCGGTTTCTTCCCGAAGTTGCTTTATTTTATCAATAGTAATCATTTACTAAGTTTTTATTTATAAGTCAAAGAACATTCTGTTCTTCTTCACCTTTCGCTACGCTCAGGTAAACGAAGGTGGAAAAGAAGCTTTAGCTTCTTTGACTTTTAGGCCTTGCTTTAAGTATTACTTCTTTTACTTTCTCAAGTATATATTTTACTGAACTTATGGCATCGTCATTTGCCGGAATGAAATAATCAGCCAGGGAGGGATCGCAATTTGTGTCTGAAATGCTAATTACCTTAATTCCCATTTTTCTGGCTTCTTTTATCGCCAACTCATCTTTTTTCATCTCCAAAACAAAAATAACATCCGGCAGTTTTTCCAAATTTTTAATCCCGCCGAATTTTCTTTCCAAACCCCTGATTTTCTTTTCAATTTTTGCCCGCTCTTTTTTCGTGTATTTTTCCAGACCTCCTGAATCTCTCTTTCTTTCCAAATCTTTAAAATATTCAATTCTTTTTCTGATGATTCCAAAATTGGTAAAAGTTCCTCCCAGCCATCTTTCCGAAACATAAGGAAAGCCACAACTCTCAGCCGTTTCTTTAACCAATTCTTTAACTTGGATTTTTGTTCCCACCAAAAGTAGCGTCTTTCCCTCAGAAATAATTTCTTTGATAAATTTCAAAACCTCTTCCAATTTTTCAGCTGTTTTTTCCAGCGAAATTATATGAATCGTATTTCTGACGCCCTGAAGATAAGGTTTCATTTTTGGGTGAATTCTTGAGCTCCGGTGCCCGAAATGCAAACCGGCCCGTGCCATTTCTTCCATGTCAAGATCAATGAAGTTTCCGCCTTCATCTCTCCTCTTCGCTTCGCTCAGATGATTAAAATCAGTTTTTTTGGATTTTTCCTTAATTTCAATCATAAAAAAAGTATAGCATAATTTTATTATCCAAGCAAGTATTGATATTGATTTTTAATCAGGATTTGTTAAAGTAGATTATATGAAAGAAAATATACATCCTAAATATTATCATAACGCCACTGTGCGCTGTGCTTGCGGCAATAATTTTACTGTTGGTTCTACCAAAGAATTTATTGAGGTAGAAATCTGTTCAAAATGTCATCCTTTTTATACCGGTAAAGAAAAAAGCTTTGATGCGATGGGCAGAGTGGAAAAATTCAGAAAGCGGCTGGCTAAAAAACAAGCCCAGTAGAAGAATTTTGGCAGTATTTTTCTTGAGAAAAACCTATACCGTAAAGCGAGCCAAAATTCTCTACTGGATTAGTCCCGTAGTGAAATTTGACTATCTAACTTTAAGCTCCGGGAAGCGGTTGTCAAATTTCTACTACGGGAATTTAAAGAAAAAGAAATAATCTTTACATGCCAGACATTGAGTCTATCAAAAAAGAGTATGAAGATATTTTAAATCAACTCAGCGACCCTGAGTTGATTTCTGATTACGATAAATTTCAGGCACTATCTCAAAGAAAAAATTTCCTTGAGAAAATTATAGAAAAAGACAAAGAGATTCAAGAAATTAAAAATAAAATTGAAGAAAATAAAGCCATTCTTTCTGCCCGGGAAGATGCAGAGCTATTTTCTTTAGCTCAGGAAGAGCTAATTTCCTTCAGAGAAAAACAAAAATCAAAAGAATTAGAATTGGCCGCATCTTTAGAGGCGGATGTTAATACTGCGGGGCGGGAAAATTCTTCGGCGGTTATTATTGAAATCAGAGCCGGCACGGGCGGACAAGAAGCCGCTCTTTTTGCCGGCGACCTTTTTAGAATGTATTCAAAATATGCGGAAAAACAGGACTGGAACCAAAAAATATTAGATTCTCATCCGAGTGAATTGAACGGTTTTAAAGAAATAATTTTTGAGTTAAAAAACGGTGATGTTTTTTCAAAAATGAAATACGAAGCCGGAGTTCACCGAGTTCAAAGGATTCCTAAAACTGAAAAACAAGAAAGAATTCATACTTCAACTGCCTCGGTGGCTGTTTTACTCAAACCAAAAAAAACTCAGATTAAAATTAATCCTCAGGATTTAAGGATTGATTTCTATCGCGCTTCAGGGAAAGGCGGCCAAAATGTAAATAAAAGAGAAACAGCGGTCAGGATTACTCATTTACCGACAGGACTCGTCGTCACTTCTCAAACAGAAAGAAATCAACTGCAAAATAAAGAAAATGCTATGAGTATTTTAGAAGCCAGATTTTTGAAAAGAAAAGAAATGGAAAATTTAGAAAAATTTGGACAAAAAAGACGCTCGCAAATTGGCAGAGCCAAAAGAGCCGAAAAAATCAAAACATATAATTTCCCTCAAAACAGAGTCACCGACCATCGGATAAAAAAAACTTGGCATAATTTGGAAGAAATTATGAAAGGGAAATTAGAAGAAATTATTAAAAAACAAAACGAAATACTCGGAGAACATTAGTTCTTTGACTAACTATTTTGTCGCTTCTAAAACCGCAATATCTTTCTCAAACCCATCAGCTATTTTGAGAACATTATTTGCATACCAATAGAAAGCTGAATTTGTAGTTGACCCCGAAAAATAAATCATCGCTGCTTTCCATTCGCCGTCTTTAGTTTTTGATTTAGCTCCATAGTCTGAAAGATACAGACCTGCAGCCAAAAATGCATCTTTAATATTCCAAGGGTCTGCCGCTTTGCCAATAATCCCCCCTAAACGATCTTTATATAGCATCCAGGTGGACGGAATAAACTGAGCAGGACCCATCGCCCCTCCCCAACCAAAACTCATCGGGCAAGAAACTTGTGTCAAAAGAGGGTCTCGCCCTAAATCTTTGGTAATAATTAAAAAAGGAGGAATGTCTCTCTTGGGACTCATAATTCTAGATAGTTCTTGCCCCGTGTTGATTCTAATGCCCTTACCCGTTACCATGTCTTTTAAATAGCATTGGCCCACATTTTTCCCTATTGCTGATTCTTGTTGTAAGATTGCTAATAGAAACGCCGGTCTGACACCTGTAATGCCCGATACATATTTAGCAATCTCGTAGGCCTCGCCAAAGGTAGGAGCTTTCGGCACGCCTGTCAATTCAAAGATTCTACTCCTGATTTCAGCTGCTCTTTGTTTGGTCTCTGATAATATTTTTTGGTATTCCGATTCTTTCCCTTTGGTTTTTTCCAAAAGCTTCTCTTGCTCGTTTTTGGTTGCAACACTCTCTTCTCTTTGAAGAGTCTGAATTTTAGTTATCCTTTCCAAATCTTCTTTTTCCTCATCCAAAGATTGTTTTTGTCCTTCTAAGTTAACTTTTAAATCTTTGATATTTTCAAGCATTTCTTTACTTTTAATGTTTAAATTTTCTAAAGCCGTCAGATTATTAAAGAAATCGGAGAGGCCATCGCTTGAAAGTATAATTTCCACCCCGCTTTTTTGATCTTCTTCATAAATCATTCTTAGAATATCCGCCAATCTCCCCCTGTAATCTTCAATTTTTAAAGAAGTATTTTCAATTGATTTTCCCGTATCTTCCAGTTGCAATGACATATCCTTTATTATCAAATTGCTTTGCTGAATTTGCAAATTTAATTTTTGAATTTTATTTTTCAGAATAGAAACTTGATTTTGAAGAGTATTTTTCTCCTGCTGAGTCTTGGTAATATCTTGTTCATATTGCGCAATTTTATCTTCTAATCCCTTTAACTCATCTTCTAAAATCTGTCGTTCTTGTTCTGGCGACAATTGGGAAAGGGCGCTAAAATTAGGTAAGAAAAAACCAAAAATAAGAAATAATGAAATACTAAAAACAATAAATAACCCCGATATTTTTGAAGAAAATTCGGGGCAAAGTTTTAATAAAAAACTTTTTTTAGAAATAATTTTTGATTTTAATTTTTGATTTTTCATTTTTCATTTTCTTTTGTTTCCTCTTCCACATTTACTTTTTCTTCCACTTTTTTGACCTCTTCCACATTTTCTTCAATTGGTTTTTCTAATTCCTCTTCTACTTTCTCCGGCGGCAAAACAGAGGCGACAATATCGTTGCTGTTACGCAAAATCTCTACTCCTTCGGGTAATTTTAAATCTTTAATTAAAATATTATCTTCAAAAGTATTCAAATTCTCTACGTTAATTTTTATTTCTTTCGGCAGGTTTTGAGGCAGTGCTTTAACATCTACTTCTGAAATATATTTAACTAAGGTCCCTCCTGATTCTTTAACGGCCGGTGAAATTCCTTCCAAAACTATGGATATTTTCACCACGGTCTTTTCTTCCAGTGATGGCTGATAAAAATCAACATGAGAAATTTTACCGGTTATGTGGTTTTTCTGAATTTCATGGATTAAAACCGGAGTTTTCTCGCCTGCCCCGTAGGAGGCTTGCTTTCTTTCGAGGGTGTCTTGCTCTTCAATTTCAAGCGAAATCAAAGAACTCTCGCCAGCTGTTTTATAAACTTTTTCAAAGGCCTTATAATCTAACTCTAAAGATTGGGTTTTCTTAATTTTTGGTCCATATAAAACAGCCGGCAAAATATCTCTTTGCCGAAGATTTTTTACTTTTCTCCCGGTCTCTTTTCTGATTTTAGCGGATAGAGAAAGCATATTCGCTTTTTTAAATTAAAAATTTAAAATTTGATATTTAATTTTTTATGTGAATGCATTGAACAGGACAACCTTCAACCGCTTCCTGATTACAGCCTGCCTCGGCTATTTCCAGTTCATAATTTCCATCGTTGTTTTTTTTAGAATTTGAAAGCTGAGATTTACCATCTTCACCCATCTGCCAAAAATCTCCGCAAAGGGTGACGCATAAACCGCAGCCAATACACTTTTTTTTCTCGTGGATTATTCTCATACAAAAAATAGCTGACAGAGGCTCGAAGAAACAAGTTTCTTCTCCCGTTTCGCCTTCGGCTCGACGATAGAAATTTCGGCCCAATCTTTAATCTTCTCTTTATCTTTAAATAAGGAGCTTTTGAATAAGGAGCTTATCTCCTTTTAAGGTAGGGCGCGAGCGATAGCTGGCGCACTATCTTATTGAGAATTCATTGGAATAAAATTTATTATCTTCTCTAAAACTATCTTTATCTTTACAATTAAGACAGACAGGGACGGCTAATCGGTGAGCGCCCTCATTCACAAAAGATAAATTAATTTCAAAGAATTTTGACTGACGGGCACTAAGACAAATTTCATTGATATCTGATTCAGGACATTCCGAATAAGGATACGATTCCCAGTCGCCATCTTTTTCCTCTAAATGATAAGGGTAACAGGAAGAAAAGCAAATATTTTTTCCTAAATTGTTTTTAATGGCGAGCTTTAAAATCTCTCCTTTTTGATATTCTGTTTTATCGGTTCTAATTAAAATCGGAAAAGTCTTTATTAAATAATCTCTATCTTGCCAGATTAATCCTCCTCCAACTAAAATAGTTAAAATGACTAAAATAATTAAGTCTTTATTTTCCATTTTTTATTTACCGAGCTTCCGAAGGAAGCGAAGGTGAAGAAGAGAACGTAGTTCTCTTCGCCTTGAATTTTAATCGACCTTTACCCCGTTTATTTTCTAATGATAAATCTCTCTTCCATTTTTTTCAAAGTTTCAACAATTCCGCCGTATTCCAACTCTGAATAAGGAAGCATGGCCGCTCCATAAAAACCTTGTCTTCTAATTTCTTCAGCTTTTTTCGCAACTTTGTAACGAATATAATCCCAGTAAGGCTGATCAAAAGCATCGGCCGGCTCAGTTAATTTACCATTTTTTACTGAAAAAGCCAAACAGCTAATGACTGGCGGCCCGTCAAAAAAAGAAATGGTTGAATTTTTCTTTACCGGCATCAAAGGCCCTACATGAGAACCCCGCATAAAACCTGCTACATAAGGACCGATAGAAAAAGGAGATAAAACCTCTCCGGTTGCCGGGAAATCTTTCTGAGTCCTCACCAGCATTACCGGATCGTCTTTCCCGACGTATTTGCCGGCAATATTATGAAGTCTCGTAGTGGAAGCAAACGCTACTTGTTCACCTGTAGTCCTTGACCAGATTGACTCAACCACGAACCTACCGCTATCTCTCAGAAGAGCGGCTAAATCATAAGCTTCTTCTGGGGTAACCAACTCAATCACTCTGTCTGCTTTTGTATAATTAACATCCATAATCATCCATTTAAACCCTTTTTTCAAGGAAGCTGAAAGAATCAGTCCTGCACAATGCATGGGATCGGCAAAACCTAAATAAAGAGGAAGGTTAAAAGCGCCAGGTTCAGTTTTATCAGCCATAAACATTAAAAATGGTTCAGCCGGTCTTTCTTCAATCTCCATTTCAGCAATCTGGGGACCCATCCCTTTGACGTTTCCGGAGAAAGCATCCACCAGTAAATCTTGACCCGCCCCATAAAGACCCTGGGATTTGGCCACTTTAGTTCCTGCCAAAAAGGCATCCCAGCAAAGCAGGTGAATCTTTTCATTTAAAACTCCTTTTTGGTGAGTTGTCAGGATTGCAATGTCATCCCCGGTATAGCCAATATAATAATCAATGAGCAATCCCCTGCCTTTTTGTTTGATATAATTTTCCACTGCCTCTAAAACTTTTTGACTGGGTGTGATATGACCTCCAATTGAACCAATGTCTGCTTTAATAATTGATAAAGTAATTTTCATAAACTACCGAAGCTTTAGCTAAGGTGAAGAAGAGAACTTTGTTCTCTTCGCCTTTTAAAAGCTTTTGTTTAAAACCTAAGTTTTATTCATTATATCACTTTTTTACATGGCGAAGAAGACTTCATCCTCTTCTTTTACCTTCGCTTCCGCTTCGCAGAAGCTCGGTTTTTGATAAATTCAAAATTGTTTTGATGACTGCGTCCGGACTTAAAGATATGGCTTCAATTCCTGATTCTATCAAAAACTTAGCAAATCCGGGAATGGTTGAGGGTGCGTCACCGCATATTCCTATATATTTTTTCTTTTGGCGACAAATCTTTATCACTTTTTTAATCATTTCTTTGGAAGCTTCGTTGAATTCATCGGCGATAAAACCTAAGTAAGCATTGTCTCTGTCCATCCCTAAAATCAATTGAGTCAAATCATTGGAGCCAATACTCATTCCATCAAAAATTTCCAAGAATTTTTCTGCCAAAACGACATTGCTGGGAATTTCACACATGACAATGATTTTTAAACCGTCTTTTCCTTTCTTTAAACCGTTTTTTGATAATAAATCTAAAACTTTTTTTCCTTCCTCCGGCGTCCGGCAGAAAGGAATCATCAACCAAATATTTTTCAAACCCAATCTGTCTCTGGCTCTTTTTATGGCCCGGCATTCCATTTCAAAAGCGGGTTTGAATTTCTCATCATAATATCTCGAAGCTCCCCGCCAGCCCAGCATGGGATTTTGTTCTTCCGGTTCAAAAAGTTCACCGCCGATTAAAGCCCGGTATTCATTGGTTTTTAAGTCAGACAGTCTGACAATCACCGGATTGGGCCAAAAGGCCGAAGCAATCTGGGCAATTCCTTCGGTTAATTCTTTCACAAAATAATCTTTTTTATCTTTATGCTCAATGGTTAACTCTGCAATTTTCCTTTTTAGTTCTCTGTCTTTCAATTGTTTAAAATGATACAGGGCCAGAGGGTGAATTCTAATTTTTTCTGCAATAATAAATTCTTGCCTGGCCAATCCTACCCCTTCCACCGGCAAAAAAGATGTTTTGAAAGCAATTTCCGGCGCGCCAATATTGACCACAATTTTAACGGGTAACTTGGGAATTGTTTTTAAATCATATTTTTTAATCTTAAAAGGAATCTTTCCTTCAAAAATTCTTCCTTTTCCTGTGGTGCAATCAACGGTAATATTCTGCCCTGTTTTTAAAACCTTGGTTGCTTTTTTTGCTCCCACAATGCAAGGAACTCCCAATTCCCGGCTGACAATGGCGGCATGAGCGGTCTTGCCCCCCTCTTCCGTAACAATAGCTGAAGCGATTCTCATTACCGGCACCCAATCAGGGTCGGTAATTTTTGTCACCAAAATTTCTCCTTTTTGAAAAGCGGAAATTTTAGAAATACTCTCAATCACTTTTACCTTGCCCTGGCCGATTTTACTGCCAATGGCAATGCCGGCCAAAATTGGTTTTCTGGCAGTCTTAATTTGATATTCTTCATAAACCGAGCTTTTGCAGAGCAAAAGCGAAGGTAAAGATGAAGCAGCAGCTTCATCGCCTACCGAGCTTCTGCTCTTCGGCGCATACCCCGCACCAGAAACTCCGTTTCGGTACGGGGTAAAAATGGTTTCCGGCCTGGATTGAACGATAAACAACTTGCCCGTCTCTCCGTCTTTTGCCCATTCAATGTCTTGAGGCCGACCGTAATGTTCTTCAATTTTACAAGCCCATTTTGCTAAAATTAAAATTTCTTGGTCTTTTAGGGAGAATTTTAATCTGTCTTCTTTCGGAACATTTATTTCCTTCAATCCGCCTTCCTTAGAATAGATATATTTTTTATTTTTAGTTCCTAAATTTTTGGTGATAATTGAGTCATATCCCTCTTTTAAAGTGGGTTTAAAAATATAGAACTCATCAGGAGTAATTCTGCCTTTAACAATCATCTCCCCGACTCCATAAATTGAATTAATCAGCACAACATTTTGAAAACCTGATTCCGTGTCTAATGTAAAAATTACTCCGGAAGAAGCCATGTCCGATCTCACCATAATTTCAACGCCCACCGACAAAGCAATTTTGAAATGGTCAAAACCTTTTTCCTCCCGGTAAGAAATGGCTCTGTCATTGAATAAAGAAGTAATACATTTTTTAACAGCTTTCAGTAATTTTTCTTCGCCTTTCACATTTAAATAAGTTTCGTGCGCGCCGGCGAAAGAAGCCGAAGGAAGGTCTTCGGCTGTAGCTGACGACCTGACCGCAACATCTATCACACGAGCCGCAGCGAAGGGTGGAGAAGAACGAAGAAACAAGTTTCTTCTCCCGTCTCGCCTTCGGCTCGACGAACGAATGTTCTTCGACTCTCTTCTGCTTCGCAGAAGCTCGGTTTTGGATAGTTCCCTGTAAGCCTTAATTATTTCTCTTTTTAAATCATCCGGAAATTCAGCTGCAAGAATCAAATTTCTAGCCTTTCTTCCGATTGTTTGAAGATTTTTAATATTTTTAACGTCAACATCCTTAAAGAGAGCTTTTAATTTCGGTAAAAGATTGTTTTTCTTCAAAAAATACCAATAAGCTTGGGAGGTTGTAGCAAAACCATTCGGAATATTAATCTCCTTTTCAGACAGTTTTGAATACATTTCGCCCAAAGAAGCGTTTTTCCCGCCAACCAAAGAAACATCATTTGAATCAATATCTTTAAACCATAGAATTAATTTTTTATCTTTCATAAAAATAAGGTTAAGCCAAAGAGAATAAATCCTCTTCTTCAGCCACTGAACTTTCGCCACGTGAAAGTGAAAGTGGAAAAGAGGCTCGCCTCTTTGACTTCGCTGCGGCTCGGTTATTTAAAATAAACGCAACTATCATCTCCGACAGGGCCTTCAACATCCTGGGATTGAATAACTCCGTCCGGCCCGCCGGAACAAATGGAAGTTTGCCATTGACCCGGTTCGCAAATAGCATCCCATCCCGAGTCCTTGCAGTCTCCGCAGGGTTCCGGACATCCGTCATAAAAATAGGGATTTCCCCAGGGGTCGTTAGTAATGTCAGAGAGATAGGGAGCAACATAAGTTTTAAAATCGTCTACCGAATTGATGTCATTAACTCTCGGGTATTTGCCGGTATCAGCATGAAACATCATAATGGCTTTATAGATAGTGTTTGTCTCGGCGCTGGCTTTGCTAATTTTTGCTTTAAGCCTTGCTCCGGTCAGACCCACCCACACAATTCCGGCCAAAAGTCCGATAATCGCTATTACCACTAAAAGCTCAATGAGGGTAAAACCCTCATTTCGCCTCACACTCTTCGAGCGTTCGAGTTCAATGAGGGTAAAAGATTTATTTTTCATATACCGAGCTTTTATTTATTAGAGCGAAGAGGCAAGCCTCTTCTTCCGCTTCAGCTAACGCTTCAGCAAGCGAAGGTGGAAAAGAAGATTTATCTTCTTTGACCATTATTTTCTTAATAACCATTTTATTATTTCCTTATTTTGTAAAACGGAAAAGATCAAGATGCCGATTCCAACAGCCACAAATAAAAAATCAAGTAAAAATATCAAAAAGCCGTTTTTATTTGTTAACCCGCCTAAATTTTTCTTTGAAAAATTTTGGAGGGTTAAGATTTTTTTAATCTTCTCAATGCTTTCCGGATTAGATAAAGTAGACAAATCTCCCAATTCTTCTCCGACGAATAACCGTTTCAAAATTCTTCTCATTATTTTACCCGACCTGGTTTTCGGCAAATCTTCAACCAGATAAACTTCTTTTGGCAAGGCAATAGGGCCAATTTCTTTTTTAATCTGGTAGATTGCCTCTTGTTTTAATTCTTCTGAAAATTTTTCCTCGTCGGCCGAAGTTTTAACGTCGGCGGGTGTTTTTGAAACCATAAAAACCACCGGCACTTCTCCTTTTATTTCATCCGGAGCGCCAATGACCGCGCATTCAATAATATCCGGATGTTTGGTAACCGCGTTTTCTAATTCACCGGTTGCCACCCTGTGACCAGCCACTTTTATCACATCATCCACTCTGCCCACAATTCTAATTAAACCATTTTCATCTTTATAGGCGCCGTCTGAAGTAAAATACATGTCCTTCCCATATTGAGTCCAATAGGTTTCAAGATATTTCTTTGGGTCTTTGTAAATTCCTCTTAAAAGACCGGGAGAAAAAGGAGGAAGTAAAACTAAGTTTCCTTCTTTGCCAGCCGGCAAAGGTTTTCTTTTATCGTCAAATACCCGAGCGTTAGTGAAGGGTAGAGATGAAGCGCTAACTTCATCGACTATCTCAAATTTTATTCCGGGAAAAGGAAATCCGGTAAAAGCAGGTTTGAAAGGACCGAGTCCCGGCAAAGAACTGATTAAAATGCCACCTGTTTCGGTCTGCCACCAGGTATCAACAACAGGACACTTTTCTTTGCCCACTTCTTTAAAATACCACGACCAGGCCTCTTCATCAATTGGCTCCCCTACCGAACCCAAAAGTCGCAAGGTTTCAAATTGATATTTTTTTATAATTTCGGCGCCGAATTTCTCAAACATCCTGATGGCGGTAGGGGCCGTATAAAAAATGGTTACCCCGTGTTTTTCAATAATCTTGGCCCATCGGTCAGGTGTTGGCCAATCGGGCGCGCCTTCAAACATTAAAGTGGTAATTCCATTAAGCAAAGGAGAATAAATTGTGTAGGTATGACCCGTAATCCAGCCGGGGTCTGAAGTGCACCAAAAAACATCATTTTGTTGAAAATCAAATATCCACTTCCCTGTCCAATAAGCCTGAACGGCATAACCGCCGCAGGTATGAACGCAGCCCTTGGGTTTGCCTGTAGAACCTGAAGTGTAAAGAATGAAAAAAATATCTTCCGAATCCATTATCTCTGGCCCGCAAAAATATTTTTCATTTTCAATCAACTCATGCCACCAGATATTTTTATTTCCTTCCCAATTTATTTCATTACCTGCCCTCTTTACAACAATTATTTCTTCTACTTTTGTCTCTTTTGCTCCCTCATCGGCGTTTTGTTTCAAGTTTAAAACTTTGCCCCGACGATAATAACCGTCGGCTGTAATTAAAATTTTAGCTTCCGTGTCCTGCAATCTCACCCTTAAGGCGGCTGAAGAAAAAGCTGAAAAAACCACAACATGTATAGCTCCGATTCTGGCGCAGGCCAGCATTGAAATTACCACTTCCGGAATCACCGGCAGATAAATTCCCACCCTATCCCCTTTTTTTACTCCTAATTTCAAAAGAGCGTTGGCAAATTTATTAACTTTAGAGAACAGTTCTCCGTAGGTTAGGATTTGAGGCTTTTCCTCAAGCGGTTCCGGTTCCCAGATTAAAGCAGGTTTATTCTTTATTTTGCCAAAACCAATCGTGTTTTTTTCAAAGATATTGCTCGTAATGTTTATTTTTCCGTCTAAAAACCACTTAAAATAAGGAGGGTTATGTTTAAAACCTCTTTTCCACGACTTCCACCAAAAAAGCTCTTGGGCTAATTTTTCCCAAAATTCAATTGGATCTTTCGCCGCTTTTTTATAAATTGCCTGACTTTTTATCCAGGCCTTTTTTTTAAATTCCTGACTCGGGTAATATAATTCTCCTTTTTTAATCATATACCGAGCTTCCGTTTTCGGAAGTGAAGGTGAAGATGAGAACAAAGTTCTCATCGCCCTCTAAGTTTTTAATGTCTGTTTATTTATTATACACAAAAAAATTAAAAAAAGAAGGACTACCTTTAAGGCAGTCCTTCTTTAAAATAATTTCATATTTTCTTCCCCACAAACTCTGTAAACTCTGCCAACCTGCACGCGTATGCCCATTCGTTATCGTACCAGGCAACAATTTTGACTAAATTTTCAGAAGCCATTGTCAAATTGGCATCAACAATGGCGGAAAATGAATTCCTAATATAATCAGAAGAAACCAGAAGCGCATCTTCAATTCCTAAAATTCCAATAAACTCTTTTTTCTGTGAAGCTTTTTTAAAAACATAATTCACTTCTTCGGCCGTGGTTGGTTTTTCCACTTCACAAATTAAATCCAAAACTGAAACGGTTGGCGTCGGAACCCGGAAAGCTAAGCCGTCTAATTTTCCTTTCAGTTCCGGAAGGACATTACCAATGGCTTTGGCAGCACCGGTGGTGGTAGGAATAATATTTAAAGCAGCGGCTCTCGCCCTTCTTAAATCTTTATGAGATATGTCCAAAATCCTTTGGTCGTTGGTGTAACTGTGAATGGTACTCATAAAACCTCTGACAATCTTGAAATTTTCATTCAAAACCTTAGCCACAGGAGCCAAACAATTGGTGGTACAAGAACCCATATCAAAAATATCGTATGATTTCCCGTCAAATTTCTCCTCATTCACGCCCAGAACAAAAGAAGGAATTTTGTCCGCGTTTTTTGAGGGAGCGGAAATTATCACTTTTTTAGCTCCAGCTGTTAAGTGTTTTTTTGCTCCTTCATAATCAGTAAAGTTTCCCGTACATTCTAAGATAATATCTATTCCAAGCTCTTTCCAGGGTAAATTAGTCGGGTCTTTTTCAGCCAATATCTTAACTTTTTTTCCTGCTGACATGCCGTCAATCAAAAGTTCATTTTTGGTAAATTTTACGGTTTTTTTATAAATTCCGTACAAAGAGTCGTATCTCAATAAATGAGCCAGAATTTCAGGTTCACTCAGGTCGTTAACCGCCACCACTTCCAAATCAGAATGATTGTCTAAAATTCGTCTGAAAGTGTGACGTCCAATTCTTCCAAACCCATTGATAGCAATTTTGACCATAATTGGTAAAGCGAATGTAAACTTTATTGTCGAACGATTACTCTTTAATATTTAGTAATTTACAAATTTTCTCTTTATCAAATCCTGCCACAATTTCTCCGTCAATCTCAATTACCGGCACTTCCATTTTTCCTGATTTTTCTATCATCTCTTCCCTGGCTTTCTCATCTTTAGAAACGTCAATATCTTCAAATTCAATATTATGTTCTTTTAAAAATTCCTTCAAAGTAAAACAGTAAGGACAACCGGGTGTCAAAAACAATCGCACTTTTGCTTTAATGATTTTATCGTCACTCATTGAATTTGATTCACCAAATCTTTGACTGGTCCGCAAACCGCATCTGGTTTCTCTCCCGTTAATTTACAGAATAAAGCAGTTAAATTTTTGGTCTCAGATTGTTCTCCCGCCTGCTCGCCTGAACCAACCCGGTAATATTTACAGCCCAACACCAAAGTCGGAATGCCCCCCGTGCTGTATTTTGAGAACAAGTCTGTGTCATTCTGCGAATCAATATTTTCGTGAAAGGAAATATACCCCTCAAAATTCTTGGCTACGCTTTCAAAAATCGGTTTCTCCCAGCGGCAGTGCGGGCAGCTTTCTGATCCGAAGAAGTACACAAGCGGTTTTCCGTTTTCCTGACAAATCTGATCATTACTAACGGAGAAGTCGCCGATAGTGGAACCTGTTTTTTGAGTAGAGTTTTGGGTGGTGCTGGCTTCCTCTCCAATGCTGATTGCCTGGGTGAATAAAATCTGTCCATCTTTCGTTACATAAGAATCGTATTGCTGATTTGCGATTTTAAGCTGGAATTTATAAATACCGTTTTGGTCTGAGACATTCAGCAAAACAGCTACCGTGCCCGAAGCTAATAAATTTTCGTTAATGTAATTAATCGCTTTATCAGCCGCCTGCTGAGGAGTTAAGAGCCCAACAATTTTATTACCCTGATTTTTATAATTTAGGTAATAAATAGTTCCAGCCACCAAAAGACCGGCAATGACAATCGCTACAGGTATTAAATTTTTCTTTATACTGTCGGTCTGCATATTTACCATAATTTAACTTGCTAATTATGTTTAATATTACTACAAATCTAATTTTCAGACAAGCCCAGTATATCAACTATAACGTACTATCTAATCAATTCAGCAACGAAAATCTTTAAAGTGAGGCAGGCTGTGAAGGGAACACTTCGCAGCCGAGCCCGAGAGAAATTTGAATTCCAGTTAAGGATTTTTTGAGGCTCGGCGAGAAATAGCAGCGGCCGGAGAAGACTTTATCTCTTCACTTTAGCCGACTGCGTGTTCCCTGAACAGCCAGCCGAGCGATAATTGTTACCGAATTCGTTCATAATTATAACTCTGGTATTTGCTTATTTTTTAATTTTAATGATTCGTCAAATTCGTATTCTATTAAACCGCCGTAAGGAATTTCCAGATTAATAATATCATTATCGGAAATTTTTTCAACATATTTTACTATTGCTCTTAAGGAATTATGGCTGGCTACTATTAAAACATTTTTTTCTTCTTTTAAATCTTTTTCAATATATTTTTTGAAAAAAGGAGTTGTCCTTTTAAAGACATCTTTCAAGCTCTCCCCGCCGGGCGGAGCCAAATCAAAACTTCTTCGCCAAAGTTGAACTTTTTCCTCACCGTATTGTTTTTTTGTTTCTTCTTTATTTAATCCCTGTAAATTACCGTAATACCTTTCGTTTAATTTTTCTGAAACATAAACTAGAATATTGTTTTGACTTATGTCTGCGAAATTTCCCCATTTTTGCATTCTACCTCCGTCTAAATGAATAAAAAATGGGTATTTCTGGCTATTCTCAAATACCCTGGCAACTGTATCTTGATTTCTAAAAAGAGGTGAAGTATAAATTTTATCAATTTTAAATTGAGATATTTTTCCGGCAATTTCTCCGGCTTCTTCTTTTCCTTCCTCGCATAAAGGCCCGTCTGTCCAGCCGGCAAACCGGTTTTCCAAATTCCATTGTGATTTAAAATGTCTTAGTAAAATTAATTTACTCATAAATTGATGTTGTCTTTGTTATTGCGTAGTTTTTGAAACCTTGAGTATGCTATATGATCTGAGAATAGTCCCTGTTGCCGATAGGGCTTCTAGTTTGTAATACCAATCTTGTGTTGTTCCATCAACAGAATCAATTATATTGCTAGGGGTATCTTCAGTCTCTGTAAGCTGAAAAACTTTTGACCATGGACCTGTCGCCGCACTACCACGAGAAATGATTATTTCAGTAGTTCCAATTGGTAAATCTGCCCAATAAAGGATTATACTATCTCCCATGTTAAATGCCCAAAAATCGGAATTGCTATTAATACTGGTATTGTTCTCAGTGGTTTGGTCTTGGTTGATAAATTTAAAAGTAGAAAGGATTTGGTCAATGATTTTATCATACTTATCCGATAAAACCATAATTACATTATATTCTTTCAGCCAGCTTGGTTTTTCGTCTAATATCCTAATTGCTTTATATTTTGGCCATTGATTCCATTCTTTCTGTTCTGCTTTCGCGCCTCCGATATTGATAAAAGAAATTTTTGGATTTTCGTCCTCGGCATGAATCGCCCCTTCTGGAGCTATGCTCACGTAATCATTTTCTTTTGATATATGAAACGAATTATATGGCCCAGTAAGAATTGTACCTTCCGCCACCTGCTGAGAATATCCCTCGGAAAAAATCCAACCATTCGGATATCTTACCTCAAACCCATACTCTTCATTCCGATAAGTCTGCCAGTCGGATGTATCTATTTTTTTCTCAGTTTTTTCGCAAATTCCAGAATTGCAGGTACATTCAAAATTAAAATTGCTTTTTTCCGGCAGACACTTTTCACACGATGAACCTTCACTTTTTTTGTACCATTCATTTTGTATTATTTTTGCCTGTTCCGGAGAAACGCATTTATAATCTGGGTTGCCCAAATCACAAGGAGGGCAGCCACTTTCACCAGTATAAACTAACTTGCAATCTGATGCTTGGTAGCATTTTACTTTCCCGTTTAATTGAATTCTGCCAAAAATAAAATCGTCAATTATATCCTTCTGCCACCAAAAAATTCCACCGGCAATAATTATAACTATAACTATCAAAATAAATATTTTTGACATATAAAAATACTTTAAAGCGAGGCAACAAAGTTTTCATGGTAAATTTCGCAGGCGGCAAAGCATGGTTTCTGAGCGAAGCTCAGAATTTGCCGCCGAGAATTTAGATAGCGCCGAGTCGCTGGACGAGGCGACTATCGGTACCTGAAAACTTTTATTGCCGAGCGAGCATCTCTTCTTCTATTTTAACCAATCTGTCGTATTTTACCATTCTTTCTTTGGGGAAGGGAGCGCCGGATTTAATAAATTCGGCTCCAACGCCAACCGCCAGATCAGCAATAAAATCATCTTCTGTCTCACCTGCCCTGTTTGACACCATAATTTTCCAGCCAAATGATTTGGCTAATTTTGCCGCCTCTATGGTTTCAGTCACCGTCCCTATTTGATTTGGCTTTAAAAGTAAGCCATTGACTGCTTTTTTTTCTTCAGCTATCTTTATTCTCTCAGCATTTGATGCTAATAAATCATCGCCCAAAATAACTACCCTGTCCCCTATCATTTTATGAAGTTTGGCAAAACCCTCAAAATCTTCTTCTTGAAATGGGTCTTCCAAAGAAATAATCGGGTATTTTCGAATTATATCTTGATAAAATTCAATTAATTTTTCTTTGTCTAAAAATTCGCTGTTTATTTTATATTTTCCATTTTCAAAAAAACTTGAAGCCGCAACATCTATAGCGAATTTTATGTTATCTTTTAGGCCTGATTTTTCTGCAGCTTCTAAAATTAAATCAAACGCTTGTGTAATTTCTTTAATCGGGGGAGAAAAAGCTCCTTCTTTGCTTAACCCAACTTTGCCGTATTTCTCTTCCAAAACCTCTTTTAATTTTTGATATATTTTTATTCCAATTTCCAAATTTTCTAGAAACCTTTCTTTCTGGGGAATGACCATAAACTCCTGAAAGGCTAAACCTGATTCTGCGTGTTTTCCTCCTTCAATCATATTAAAAGACGGTTTGGGCAGAATTGGCAGAGAACAGTTCTCTGCCAATTCTGCGATGTATTGATACAAAGGAAGATTTTTAGCGGAAGCTATGGCGCGGCAAGCAGCAATGGAAACCGGTAAAATGGCATTGGCGCCTAAGTGCGATTTATTCTTCGTGCCGTCCAATTTTATCAAAATATCGTCAATTTTTTTCTGGTCAGATAGCTCTTCTTTTTCCAAAGCCGGCGCAATAATTTTCTCCACATTGGCAATCGCCCAAGAAACTCCCCTGCCGTCTTTATCTCTTAACTCCACAGCTTCGTATTTTCCCGTGGAAACACCGGAAGGAACCGATGACTTAAAAACCCCGGAATCTGTGGTCAATTCTACTTCCACTGTCGGCATTCCTTTGGAATCCAAAATTTCTCTGGCTTTTATGTTTTTAATTTGAGATTTACTTGTCATTAAAATCAAGGCTGTAAAATGTCTTCGGTCCGGCCATCAATAGAAATTATGACGCTGTTGACGGTCGGAAATTGCTTTAAAGTCTGGGTAATTTCAGCCCTAATGGCTGACACGCGGCAGGAACCGCCAACCTGGAATTCCAGTTGGCTGTCAAAATCAACTCTGGCCACGCCGTTTTCTATGGTTAATTCCTGGATTTTGACTCCCGGGTTAATGCTGGTGAAAAATCCTTGTGCCTTTTCCGCTTCAGTCGGGCCTTTCAAAAGTTCAGTTAAAGCCGCCCTTGCCACGGCTTGCGTCTTTAAAATTTCTCTTTCTACCGGAAACACTTTATTGCAGGAAAATTCAGGATCCATTCGGTCATTATTAAAAAACACCTTTACCATCATATATTCTTCTTGCGGTATCCCTGGCATTTCTTTCGTTGTCCTCAAAATATAATAAACCAATCCAGCCGCAACCAAAAAGGGAGTAATTATTGCTATAATTAAAAATTTGTTTTTCTGCATATTCTACTAAGATTATTATACCAAAGAATCTTTTTGTCGCCAATTAAAAACAAGGTTTTTTGATTATGGAGCTTGAATTTATTTTAGTTAAGATTAGAATGTTGATAACAGAACATTGTCAATTTAATAAGGAAAGTTTAGAAAATAAAAAAATTCTGAAAGGAGGTAAGGATATGAAGTTCATCGGTATAGATATAGGCAAGATAAGCTTTAAAGCTGTGGTAATCAATTTAAAGAAAGAAGTTAAGGAAATTTTTTGGAAAGCCCACGATGGAGAAATTGAGGAAACCTGGAAAGAACTGAAAGAACAATGGCAAATTGAGGACAAGGACAAAGTATTAGTCACGGGTCGTTTTCGAGACATGTTACCCTACCCTTCAGTGCCTGAAAGAGTAGCACAAGAAAAAGCAGTTGGCTACCTCTGTCCAGAAAAGGAAGTCACACTCATCAGATTGGGCGGCGGCGGTTTCTCTGTGCTAAAAACCAGAAAGGGCAAACAAAGTGTCTTTTTGCTCAATCCGCGTTGTGCGGCGGGCACAGGCAGTTTTCTGACTCAAATTTTGGGCCGTCTCGGATTGGATATTTTTCAAGCAGACCATCTCGTAAAAAATGTAAAAGGCTTGGAAATTACCTCCCGTTGCGGCGTGACGATGAAAACTGATTTCACTCACCTTTTGAATCAAGGCAATCAGGTTGCCGATGTCATTGCGGGTTTGTTAGATTCTTCGGCTAAAAATGCGGTAGCTCTAGCATTGAAATCGCGAGTCTCGCCAAAAACTTTAGTTATCGGCGGCTTGTCGGTTTCTCAACGCATTGTCCAAACCATCAGAGAGAATCTAAATGTTACCCAAGTAGAAGTTCCTTCTCAAGCTTTATATTTTGAAGCTTTAGGAGCCGCCTTGAGCGGGTTGGAAAAAAATCTGCCCAAAATAACTAATAAACCTTTGGCTTCACCCACTGAAGCTTTAGCTGAGGTAAAGAAGATTGCGAAGAAAAGTTTTTCTTCTTTCATCGAGTCCCGTGATAGCGGGACGAAGATAAAGAAGAGATTTATCTCTTCGACCGTTTCGTCTTCGGCTCAACGAACGAAGTTCTCTTCGCCCTTGGTTTTTCTTCAGTCCCTGGAAAACTCTGTAAAGCAAGTGACAAAAATTGATTTCCCAAAAACTCAGGAATGTTCAGAAAACTTAGTTTTGGGATTGGACATCGGTTCTACCGGCTCCAAACTGGTTCTCGTGGCAAAAGGCCCAATCTTTGAGGCTTACGCGGAAACGAAAGGCCAACCTGTTCAGGCAGCCAAAAATCTTATCTTAAAGGTTCCTTCTGAATTTTTAAGTAAGATTAAAGCAGCAGGTATCACCGGTTCCGGTCGGGAAATTGTCTCTTCTCTCCTCCAAGCCTCCCTACCAGAGGAAAAACGTCAGCAAGTTTTTGTTCTCAACGAAATTGCCGCTCATGCCCGAGGCGCCCTATACTATGATCCGGCAGTTGACACCGTAGTTGATATCGGCGGTCAAGATGCTAAATTCACTCGTTTAGAAAATGGCCGGGTAACAGATTCTTGCATGAACACTGTTTGCTCAGCCGGCACCGGTTCCTTTTTAGCCGAACAACTTCAACTATTGGGTCTCAAAGATATTGGACAACTCGGTAAAATGGCCTTAAAATCTCCCCGCGCCGTTGATTTGGGCCAGCATTGCGCCGTTTTTATCGCTGAACAAATCGATGAAACAAAGCGCAAAGGAGCGAAATTAGAAGAAATAGCGGCTGGACTCTATTATTCAATTATTAAAAATTATAATAATCGGGTAAAAGGATTGAGAGAATACGGCCGCAAAATCTTTCTGCAAGGGAAACCGGCTGAAAATTTGGCATTAGCTTGTGCTCTGGCAAAAGTTACCGGGCAACAAATCGTCATTCCACCATCTCCAGGCAGTATGGGAGCTTTAGGAATTGCTCTCCTGGCAAAAGAAGAGTATGAGGGCAAAGTATGGGAAAGTTCACCTGTTAGTTTAGAAAAATTCCTTAAAAGCGAAGTCCTGAATATACAAGAATTTATCTGTCAGGCAAAAGATGGTTGTCGCGACGGTAATCAATGTCGCATCAAGGTGATGACTGTTGAACAGGAAGACCGAAAATTTAAATTTTTATCGGGCGGTGCCTGCGATAAGTATGAGAAAATTGGCAAAAGCAAAGCGATGGCAGAAGCTCCCCGGCCCTTCTTGGAAAGAGAAAAATTAATCACGAGTTTTATTCTAGACAATTCAAATCAGCTGGCGAAAAAAACTATCGGTATTCCGCGCGGTTTAGAAACTGAAGAAATTTTGCCGCTGGCGGTTGTCTTTTTCCAGGAATTGGGATTCACTGTTAAAGTCCTTGAGAATTACGGTTTAAAATCGTTAGTAGAGGGAGCTAAACTTTGCCAAGCAACTTTCTGCTCGCCGGTTCAAATCTTAGCAGGTCAAGCAGAAAGACTGAAAGAGGAAAATTTTATTTTTCTTCCAAAAATCACCGAGATTCCCGGCAAAAAAGAAGAAAAAAGGTGTTGGGTCTGTCCTTTATCGCAAGCAACTCCGGATCTTTTTTCGCCAAAGTTGCCGCCCAAAGTACTGCAACCATTTTTGGATCTTAAAGGAGGCTATGAAAGAAACCAAAAAGAATTTATCAGATTAGGATCGAAACTCGGTTGCTCTCGGGGCAGAACTTTGGCTGCCTTTAAAAAAGCGGTAGAGGCCCAGAAGAAATTTGAGAAACAGTGTCGGCAAATCGGTGAAATCGCTCTGGCATATGCCATAGAAAAAGAAATTCCGGTAGTGGTCGTGTTGGGGCACCCCTATATCATTAATTCGCCTTTGTTATCTGCCGGCATTGCCGAAACTATTCAAGAAAAAACGGCCCTTTCCCTGCCGGCCGACTGTTACCCGTTGGAAGGAAAAGCACCGAATCTTGACAACATCTACTGGGGCTATGGCCACCGCCTCTTGAATGTCGCTTTTGAAGCAAGACGTCAGAGCGGAGTTTATCCCCTTTGGCTATCAGTTTATTCCTGTGGCCCTGACTCATTTTTGATTCATTTTTTCCAGTATCTCTCACAAGGAAAACCTTACACCATTCTGGAATCAGATGCTTACACGGGTCAGGCAGGATTTAAAACCAGAGTTGAGGTTTTTCTCTACAGTATTAAAAATTACTATCCAAAGCAAGAAAAAAATCTTCCTGACTTGAGCCGCTTTGAAATCAAAACGGCTCTGGGCCAAACCGAGGGAAGAAAAATTCTGGTTCCTTGGATGGGAGAAGGTTCCAAAATCGTGCCAGCTCTTTTGAAAACCGGTTTAGGTATTGAAGCTGAATATCTGCCAATGGCCGATGAAGCTGCTCTGGAATTAGGCCGGCAATGCACGTCGGGCAAAGAGTGTTTACCCATGATTGTGACAATCGGTTCCTTACTCAAGTATCAAAAAAACCATCCGGAAGAGAAACTGGCTTATCTTATGCCCCAAGCTACCGGACCTTGCCGTTTCGGACAGTATCAGCTACTCGCCAAGATTATTCTCGAAAAGCTTGGATTAATGGACCAAGTAAATGTTATCTCCCCTACTTCAGAAACCGGCTATAAGCTAAGTGGGAAATTTGGTTCAGCGATGATCGCCAAATCTTGGTCAGCTTTTGTTCTGGTAGACCTTTTGAAAGACGTTTTGTTAGAAACAAGACCTTTAGAAAAGATTGTGGGAGCTGCCGAACAAGTTTTCAACCGCTCTCTCGAAAAATTAGAAAACCTGATTTCGCAAACGTCTAACGATTGGTCAGGATTTGGGAATCTGTGGGGAATGGCAAATTTGGCCGAAATCGTGGTTGAAGAATTCAAAAAAATTCCTCAAACCAAAGATGAAAAACCTCACGTAGTGGTAACAGGAGAAATTTTTGTCAGGTTAGACGAATTTTCTAATGGTAGGATTATTAGAGAGTTGGAGTCCCTTGGTGTAAGGGTCAAGATGGCTCCTTTTCGCGAATGGGTAAAATATACCACTTGGCAAAGAAGAAAAGGAGTAACAACTCAGAAACAAAAATTTTGGAAAGTCTACCTGACGTGGTTTATCCAAAACTTAATTGAGGGTAAACTATATGACATCTTCGCTACGGCCTTGGATTGGCCATTGGACCACAGTGTTGAGGAAATCCTCAAGAAGGCTAAACCATATTTGAAAAAACTCAGACCTTTGGGAGAGTCAGCCTTAACCATCGGACTACCTTTGCTACTCTGGGAAAATAAAGAAATAGACGGAGCGGTCTTGGTCGGTCCTTTTGAATGTATGCCAACCAGAATTGCCGAAACACAGTTGGCTCTAATTTCAGAACAAACCGGATTACCCGTATTGAGTCTCTCTTTCTATGGAGATCCCTTAGACAAGGAACTCCTTGAAAGTTTTGTTTGGGATTTGAAAAAAAATTAAAATCCCATTTAAAGGCTACCGAATTTTGGTGGCCTTCTTTTTTTAGCAAAGTCGATGAAGCTGACGCTTCATCTGCCCAAGCAGAGCGAAGGGCGAGAGATGAACGAAGTTCAGCGAACCCACCCTTCGCTAACCGAGCTTCCAAAGGAAGCGAAGGTGGAAAAGAGGACGAAGCTCTCTTTGACTACGCTCGGGTAAAATAAAAAAGGGTCAGTTCTGATATTTGATGAACTGACCCTTTTAATTAGAAGAAAGGGGTTGGTTATTTGAATTTGATGAAGTTAGCTAAGATCTCTCTCTCGAGCGCAGGGGCATTGGTCGGATGAAAACGAGCAATTTGGCCTCGCGGACCAGAGCTGAAACTCAAAATCGTAACGCTGACGGTCCCGTCTTTACCTGCATACGGTCGCAGATGTCTCAGGTCTTTGTGAGCGTCCATTTTTGAATTATAAATCAGTTCTCCCAATATCGGTGCCGGCAATTTTTTATTTACCATCTTACCCTCCTCTTTCTCATGCTAAATTTTAGCAGCTGAATGTTATAAAATAAGTCATACCTTAGCCAATAAACCTTCGCTCGGAAATATGCCCTCCTCAAGATTCATCACCCCCTTTCCTTGGAAAAATTGTAAAAGACCATTATTGAATAATAACAAAAAAATCAAAAGAAATCAAGAGTTTCCCTTTTAAAGTTTAGTTTAGTTATTTACCCGAGCCGCCGCGAAGTCAAAGAGGCGAGCCTCTTTTCCACTTTCACTTTCACGTGGCGAAAGTTCAGTGGCTGAAGAAGAGGATTTATCCTCTTTGACTAATCGCTTCAGGGATTGCTTCAATTAAATCGGTTGCCATCATAGATTCTCCGAATTTCTTTCCGGCTATTTCTCCGGCCAGTCCGTTAATATAAGCTGCCGCCTGGGCGGCAGTGAATAAATCAATGCCGCGAGCCAAAAAGGCTCCCGCAATACCAGCCAAGGTGTCCCCTGTTCCTCCTTTTGACATAAAGGGAGAGCCTGTTTTATTTAAAGCTACCTCTTTGCCGTCAGAAATTATGTCAATTTTCCCTTTAAGTAAAATGGTGGTTTTCAGACGTTTTGCTTCTGATTTGACGATATTTATTTTTTCTTGGTCAGATAATTGATAAACCTCTTTTTTTGTCAAAACAAAAAATTCATAGGTATGCGGGGTGATTAAAAATGGTTTTCCGGAAATAACTTGTGGATTTTTGGCTAAGGCATGAATGGCATCGGCGTCAATTACTGCCGGGACCGAAATCTGAGAAAGATATTCTAAAATTACATCCTGGGTTTCGGCTGACCTTCCTGCACCGCCCCCAATCACCACGGCTGTTTTGCCGTGAGCGACTGCTTTAGCGCTTTCAGTCAAAGTAAGTAAGGTTGCCAAATGTTCTTTGGTCAACCAATCGCCTTTTAAGGGTAGGGCCGCTAAATCAGGCTTAAAACCAGCCGCGATGTCGGCTGCTCTTTTGGGAGCTATAATTTTGACCATATCAACCCCGGCGCGAAAAGCTGCCAGAGCCGAGAGCGCTGGAGAACCTGAATAAAATTCAGAACCGCCAATCACCACTAAATGCCCGAAGTCATATTTTTTAACGTGACCTAATCTCGGTTTGTAAATTTCCTTTAAGATTTTTTTGTTTACCTCAATCATAGGTTTTTAATTTCTCTTAAATATTTTTTTAATTTAGGCCCATATTCCTCGTGTCGTAAAGAAAGATAAAAATGAGATTGAAGCCAGTTAAATTTGTTTCCGCATTCCAACCACTTACCCTCAAATTCGTATCCGTAAATAATTTTACCATCTTTTAACATTTTATCTAAGACCTCTCCCAAAATTATTTCGCCTTTTTTCCCGGGCTTGCTTTTTGCCAAATAATCAAATACCTCCGGGGTTAAAACATACTTTCCCACAATGGCCAAGTCGGACGGCGCTTCTTCAATAGTCGGTTTCTCAATAATTTTTTTGATTTTATACATTCGGTTGGCAATCTTCTCAACTGCTACCGCTCCGTAAAAAGGAATTCTTTCTTTGGGCAAACGACAAAGAGCAACCACCGGTTTTTCACATGTCTTAAAAACATGCAGTAATTGGGAAAGGCAAGGAGTCTTGGCTGCAACAACGTCATCGGCAAAAAGAACGGCAGTGCTGTCTTTATTAATTTTGTCTCTCGCTTGTAAAATAGCGTGACCGTCGCCCAAAGGCCTTTTCTGGAAAACGTAAGAAAAAGAAAGTCCCTGGCACAGCTCTTTTAAACTCTTTAATTCCGTCAAAAGATAATCTCTTTTTCTCTCTTTTAAAATTTTTTCAATGGCCGGAGATTCTTTAAAATAATCTAAGATGATTTTTTTTTCCGGAGAAATAACGAAAATAATTTCTGAAATTCCGGAAAGCTTTGCTTCTTCCACAATGTATTGAATCACGGGTTTATCAACCAAAGGCCAGAGCTCTTTCGGTACGGCTTTTGATAAAGGCAGAAATCTGGTTCCCAGACCCGCAATAGGAATGATGGCTTTTTTAATATCGGTCATTTTTTTATATTTCTCCTCTATTTTCTTCTTTCGGCCGGGAAGGATTAAAAGGTAGCTTTTTCGGTCTTAATCTCAAAAAAGCAGGCGATTCCCAAATTTTCTCTTTTTCCATGTACTCTTTTTCCATTTCTTCCGTTTCCTTTTTAATCTGGAGGGCGTTTTTCCTTAATTTAACTTCGCCTACCCGAGCGTTAGCGAAGGGCGGAGATGAACGAAGTTCATTGACTGTTTCGGCGGAAAAAACGGCGGACGGAGAACCGCTTTCCCGGTTTTCGGTCGAGGGAATTTCATTTTTTTTGGGTTCTTCGAAAATTTTAATTTTAATTTTTTTAACGAGCTTAACCTCTTCTGATTTGCCCGTTTTCGGCGGTTTTTTAACGGATTTCTTTTTTTTGCTTTTCATTTTTGGTTTCTTTTCAGTTTTGGTTTTTTCTTTTACCCGAGCGAAGCGAAGGGGCGAAGAAGAGGATTTATCCTCTTCGACTACCCGAGCGAAGCGAAGGGGCGAAGAAGAGGATTTATCCTCTTCGACTACCTTTTTTATCTTACGTTTTTGCCGGCGTTTCTTTTTAGAAGCGGAGGTTTTTGGTTTTTTTGCCTCTTCAGAGAAAATTTTTGTCGAGCAACCGATCGCCAATAAGGTTACCTTGATTTTGTCTTGATATTTTTTGTTTTCTGAAATACCGAAAATAATTTTTGCTTCGGGGTTTACCAGTTCAGAAATCGTTTTTGAAATTTGGGAAACTTCAGAAAGCGACAATCCTCGCTCCCCGGCGATATTAAACAAAACCCCTTTGGCTCCTTTAATTGTATAAGGATAAAGCGGAGAAGCAAGCACTGATTTTGTCGCCTCTGCCAAACGGTTGGCGCCTTCAACTTCTACCGCGTTTAAAAAAGCCAATCTGCCTTTGCCCTGCAGAATTGCTCTTAAATCGGCGAAGTCAATGTTAATTAGTCCCGGCAAATAAATCATTTCAATCAAACCCTGCAGGCTTTCGGCCAGACTTTTATTTATGGAGGAAAAAGCTTCTTTTAAGGGAGTGCTTTTGTCAATAATTTGGAAAATCCTTTCATTGGGCAAGATGCTTATAGCATTAAGGTTGGGTTTTAATTTTAAAAGGGCGTCTCTGGCAATCTCTAATTTTCTTTCCCCTTCAAATTTAAAAGGCAAAGTAAACACTCCTAAAGTTATAATTCCCATGCTTTTGGCAATTTTGGCAAAAATTGGACCGGCGCCGGAGCCCGTGCCGCCGCCCAAAGAAGCAACCAAAATACACAAATCCTGGCCTAAAAACAGTTTTTTTATTTTTTCTTTCTCGGTTTGTGCAGCTGTCTCGGCTAATTCTACGTTCATTCCGGCCCCCAATCCGCGGGTAAAGTTTTCTCCAAATTGAAAACGGATGGTATTTCTTTTCGTCGCTCTCAAGGCTTGCAGGTCCGTATTGGCAACCACGAAACTCAAGTTTCGCGGCTGACTGCCGGATTTTAATCTTGAAGCAATTTCAGAAACAATATTGCCCGCTCCTCCGCCAATTCCAATCACCCTGATTTTTGTTTTTTTCACGCCGTCCGGTTCTTTATTGGTCTTTAAGGCTGTTATTTTCACTGATTTTACCGCTTTTACTAAAATCTTCGATTTTTTTGATTTGTTCCTTTTTTTCGTAGCCATTACTAAAATATAAAATTTTATTGTTATTTAGTCAAACCCGTACGCTCAAAGAACATTCGTTCTTTTCCACCCTTCGCGGCGGCTCAGGTATCTGATGACTAATATTAAAATAATTTGAATTATGATGTTGGTTAAAATTAGAATAATAACCAATAAGCTTAAACTGAGTAACGGGGAACATTTAATAAAAAGAAGGATAATCATTATCGGCCAAATATTTTTCAAATCCTGTAAAGAAGGGCCAATCATAGCGCCAATGTTTAAAAACAGTAAAATCATTAGCCAGCTTTGCCAACCAAGCAGATTTATTTGAGATAAAAGATTTAAAGGAGCAATTAAAACACTCTGCCAATCGGAAAATTGAGGTATTTCAAAATAATTAACCAAATAATATTTGTTAATTAGAAAAAGAAATAATAAACCGCCGATTATTGGCGCTAATGATATTAATAATTGTCCAATGAGCGGAAACGCTGGTTTTGAGTGAATAACGTGAGGCTTTCTTGAAAAAATATTACCTCCCGTAATAGTTGCTCCGGTTAAACGACAAAATATAACATGAGATAGTTCATGAAGGAAGGCTCCGACATAAAATAGTAAACGAACTACCGAATAATTTAAATAACGCCAATTAAGCCAATTGCTAATATATCCTAATAGGGCGATCAAAATAATCAATATTCCTAAATTCATACTCGTCTGCGCCACGTACCGACCGGTGCGGGGTTCATTATTTTATTATTAGAGTTTCTAATAAAATAATTAAGCAAGTAAAAACAAAATAAATTAAAATTGCCACCCACCATTTTATTTTTATTCTTTTAAAAAGAAAAGACATTTTTTATTTTACCGATTCTATGGAGATTCCTCCACCGTCACCTTTTCCATTATGATTGGAGAAACCGGCTTGTCGTTTGAGTCCTTTTCCTTTTTGGCAATAGCGTCGGCTACATCCTGCCCCGAAATCACTTTGCCAAAAATGGTGTAATTGTGGGGCAAAGGATAATCGGCAACCATAATGAAAAACTGGCTGCCGTTGGTATCGGGCCCGGCGTTAGCCATGGCAACTGCGCCTTTTTTATATCCTTCCTTGTAAGATTCGGCTTCCGGATTAAGTTCGTCTTCAAAAGTATATCCCGGGCCGCCCGTTCCGATGCCGGTCGGATCCCCTCCCTGAATCATAAATCCGTCTATCACCCTGTGGAAAATTACGCCGTCATAAAATCCTTCTTGAGCCAAGGTTATAAAATTATTGGCGGCCTTTGGGGCGTCTGCGTCGTAAGTCATAAAGCGGATTTCTCCCATATTGGTCTTGATGGTAATGACGTGATTCATATTATTTTTGATAGAATTATTTTCTGCCGGCGGCCTCAAAAACGCCACATAAACGATTGCCGAAAGGAACGCAATAATAATTAGTATGATAAAAACTTTCTTCATGTAAATAATTTTATGGTGTTAACGGTATCAGACACCATTTTTCCACTTATTCATCTCTTTTTCTGCGAATCCAATACGGGAATACTACATTACCCCAAAATAATATAAACTTTTTAATACTTCTAAATATTTCTTTAATTTTTTCTTTCATAAATTTCCCTCAACTTCGGCTTGCCCGTGGCCTGGCTACGGCCGAGGGCCCTAATTCCCTGCCCCGTAGTCACTGAGTTCGTCGAAGTGTACTACTGGGGTTGATTATTATACTATTTTACCAAAAAATCTCCGAAAGGGCGATTTTTTGAAATTTCTCGGCAAAATAAAAAGTCAAAAGCCACCTCAACGAATACGTATCGTGGGTGGCTTATTTTATATAATTTCGGAATCTTTTCCCAGTATTTTCAATTTTTAATGTTCTAAAATAAGAGTAAATAGGTTTTAAATTATTGAAGATAGGATTTCTATCTTTATTCTGTATTATTTGCGATGAAGTTTAATCCAGGCATCCTTCTCTGCCTCGTTTTTGCTGAATCCAGCACCCCGGGCTGTATCTCCCGTCTCTTTATTTGTTATATCGCAAGTATGAGTTTCTCCTAAAAGATTTAAGAGATCCGATATAATAGGTACGCTATCAGCGTCAAATTCTTTTTCGTATTTTCCCATTCGTTTTCATCTCCTTTCATTGTGGATTTTGGTGTTACCTATTTACTAAAAAATTTAATGTGCTTTGGGAGGCTCTCCCTAATCTATTTTGCGCATTTTGCACCACCTCCTATTATCAGTATATCATAGCTAACAGCCGTGTCAACCTTAAAAACTATACTTATGGCCGGCCGCAGGCGGCCCCGAGGTTGATTATTTCTCAACTTTAAACATTTTCCCGTGGCCAGGAATTATCCAATCTGCCACTTCTAAAATTTTCTTGCGGCTCTCTTCTAACTTTTCTTTATCTGAAGCATAAGGATCGTCTTTTGGAAAATCTTCTTTCCAA
>Ga0210051_1000711_pt1 | contig 31941 bp, 31 predicted proteins | sample CryGey092014_all_FD_185464 | JGI IMG/M metagenome (GOLD analysis project Ga0210051, IMG submission 185464) | Groundwater microbial communities from aquifer - Crystal Geyser CG23_combo_of_CG06-09_8/20/14_all (SPAdes) (version 2) | ecosystem: Environmental > Aquatic > Deep subsurface > Groundwater...
CTTCTGCAGTTTTACTTTTTCTGTAGCAGATATAGAAATTGTTTTTGTAGAATCATTTGCATATCCTATGACCGTGATGATGTTCGTTTGTTCTATTTTGCCAGATTGGTCTATTTCAATTCGCATATTGTAATTATATCAAAAAATACCGCTGAACGCAGTATCGTTAATTGACCGAGTCTTTTCACCTCAACCCTTATCCACCTCACCCTGACCTCGTAGGTCAGGGCAATAGGTCTCAAGTTAGAAAAGCGTGCAGACCTTCTGCTGATCAGCTAACTTGCGGAATCGTAGCAGAAAGCAACTAATTACATTATCAGAACCCGTTGAAAAATAAGATCCCTAGCCCAAAAGCTAATTGATGAGCTGAAGACTTAATTTTTCAACGTGCTTATACGATTAGTATACCGATGTATATATGTATCTAGAATATGTCAGAACAGTACTATGGTGTATACCATAGTACTATATACTATTGAACTCGAATAAAACTATTCATAGAGAAGTATACTTCATTAATTACATACAACAGAAAAGGCGTCACGACACTGGTAAAAGTTATGGTCGTACGCCTAATTGATGGGTTGCGAGAATATACCCACGCACTTTATTCGAAACATCTATCCACTCACATCTGGAGTTTCCACAGGGTTTAGGTTCGCCGTGGGGTAAAAAAATAAACGTATTTCCTTTGCAAAGGCATGGGTATGCAGCGCATTTCCACGCAAATGGTTCCGTAAGTGATTCTACATAAGTTGCTTTTTGGAAGAATCGACGATCACGGACGCCCATCCGTTGTATGTGTCCAGAACTTTCTGGTGATGACGCTAATTTGTAAAACGTGACATTATGGAGATGCTCAGTTTCCAATTGTCCGCATGAGGATACCTTACACAACATCGCTTTTAAACTCGCATTAATTCGCTGCGTGACGATGCAAATGCAGTATCCGGGATTAGGTCTATCGTGTCCCAAAAAGTATACATCTCCGATATCAATATTTTCTGGTATAAATGAAACTTCAGACGAATCGATAATTATCGATGTCATACCAACACCTCGGCATTATTGCAGATCAATGTTCACCCTTAATTAAGTAAATATATACGATGGTGTACTAAAAGTCCAGAGTAATCGCATTATTCGTATCGCAGTGCCTCTATCGGGTTCTTGCTGGCGGCACGCACCGCGGGGAACAAACCAAAGATAACACCGATGCCGACAGAGATAGATACGGCAAGTAAAATAGTACTATTCTCTATAATGAGATGAACGGGCGCTTTATCGCTAAGATATTGGTCTATTGCAAACTCAACACCATACGTGAGCGCAATAGCGATCCCGGCGCCAACAGCAGATAAGAGAATCGATTCAATAAGAAATTGTAGCAATATCAAGAAGTTTGTTGCTCCAACTGCCTTTCGTATACCGATCTCTTTAGTGCGTTCAGTGACCGATACCAGCATAATATTCATGATCCCTATCCCACCAACAAGAAGCGATATAGACGCAATGAGTAAAAGAAATTGTGTGATAATTCCCAGTATTGAATCAAACAACTTTAATGCATCTGTTTGCTCTAACACACTTACATCATCTTCGCCGTGACGATCTTTAAATAATTTTTTTATTGATTCTCGTACAGATTTCACATCGTCTTTGCTTAGTGCGCTGACGAGCAGTCGATCTACCGTTGTTCTACTTGCGATAGTTTGTGCTGTTGTATAGGGCAAAAAAAGAAGATTGTTTAAGTCAAAACCAAACATCTGTTGGGATGACCCGTTGAGAAAACCAACGATCTCATATTCTTCTTTTCCAATTTTAATCTTTGTTCCAAGATCATTAATGCCCATTGCACTTTTTGTTGCTTCACCCATAAGGACGACTTGGTTTTTATCGTCAATATCTTTTTCATTGATAAATCGTCCTGATGCAAGAGAAACCTTAAGTACATCTGCAAGCCCGGGTGTACCACCTATGGTAAATGGCGCATATTTTTTATCATTATAGGTGACAATTCCCGGCGGGATAACGATCGCGTTTACCCCATTAATGTTGGCGATTTCTTCATTTATAGCATCAATATCGCCATTTGTAATTGTCGATGAAACGGCAGATGCCGATTGTTGCGCAGAAAATCCACTCTTTACATCGCCGTTGTCAAGTGATGGGATCGGTAAGACAATTACCGTATTGGGACCAAGATTTCCGATAAACTCGGTCACTTTTGCCTTAACGCCATTACCTGCAGCGGATAAAATAATTACAGAAAATATACCGATAATAATACTAATCATAGTCAGAAATGATCGGAACTTATTTGCCCAAAGTGATACAAAGGCAAATTTGATAATACTAAGAAGTATCATTGCAGTACCCCATCTTTCAGCTTAATCTGTTTACTGGCTTGCCGAGCAATATGCTCGTCATGAGTTACAATAATAAGCGTCGTACCTTTTTTATTGAGTTTTTTGAGCAGTGAAAGTATAGTATCTCCTGATTTTGAATCGAGGTTCCCTGTCGGTTCATCGGCAAGAATAATATCGGGATTATTTGCCAGCGCTCGCGCGATTGCAACACGCTGACGCTCTCCCCCAGATAGTTCAGTTGGTCTATACGATATGCGTTTTTCTAGACCAACAAGCGTAAGGAGCTCGACGGCACGTTTTTTGCGCTGGGAGCGTCCTGCATACACCATGGGGAGTTCCACATTTTGGAGTACTGATATCCGTGGCAAAAGATTAAATGTCTGGAACACAAACCCGATCGTATCTTTACGGATACGTGCAAGCGCATTAATTCGTGTTTTATGAGTGACCTGTTTACCAGCTATAACCATCTCACCGGAGCTTGGCGTATCAAGCAGTCCAATAATATTCATAAGTGTCGACTTTCCGCTGCCCGATGGACCAACGATACTCACAAAATCACCTTGCATAATATTGGCATGTATCTCACGAAGTGCGTAAAAAGGCACATCACCATCATTAAACACTTTTGATATTCCGTCTAAAGTTATTATCGACGAATTTTTCATATGACGAGTATACACTATTTTAATGATTTTTCGTAGAGGGTAGCGATAACATCTCTAGCTTCGGGAGACGTTATAGAGAGATCGGCGATAGGGAGCGCCCCGAGAAGTTTTGGAATGATTACCTTTAATGTATCTTGTTTAATGCGTAGTGTCGCGCTCATATCATTATATTCTATAACCTTCCCATACTCTTTGAGATCTTTAGTTTCTACTTTACTTGAAAACACGCAGTGTATATTTTTATAATTCCCTGCGGAGAGTATAAGCTTATCTAATTCACCATCATATATTTTTTCTCCTGAATTGATAATAATCACGCGTTTACACAATCGCTGGATATCTTCTAAATAATGAGACGTGAAAATAATTGTGGAATTATTCTTCACATTATGATCACGTAAAAATCTCCATATATTGTTTTGAGATATAACGTCGAGTCCGATCGTTGGTTCATCAAGAAATATAACTTCTGGATTATGGAGCAGTGCTGCGACGAGCTCCGATTTCATCTTTTCACCGAGCGACAATCTGCGAACTTGCGTAGTAAGTATTTTCTCTAAACCAAGTAACGTAACCATTTCATCGAGTCTTTTTACATAATCTACTTTTGGAATATCATAAATCTCTTTAAGAAGTGCAAAACTATCAAGTGGGGGGAGATCCGGCATAAGCAGTTGTTTTTGACCGCTGACAAACTATATTCGGCGTAAGAAATCGTAGTTACGTTCGTGTGGGGTATATCCAAGAACGCACGCTGTTCCGCGTGTTGGATACAAAATACCCGTGAGCATTTTAAGCGTTGTTGTTTTACCCGCTCCGTTTGGTCCTAAAAATCCAACGAACTCTCCTTTGTGAATACGAAGCGATACATCGTTGACGGCATGTACCGTTTTTTGTTCTTTATGAACGAATTGTTTTAATGCATTACCAATGCCCGATTTTTGTACCGGTATGCAAAAATGTTTACATAATTTGTCTGATTCAATAATAACGGTTTCCATTATCCTCCTACGCTATTATAGCGCTGTAACCCACTTTTCCATAATTTCATTGCAACGCTAAGATATACGATGGATAAGAGTATACTATAGAGAACTCGGGTGGGTGTCACCGTATCGAGTAAAAATTGTGTAGGAACAGTGGCGATGGTAGCAACGGGCAGGATAAATGTAAAAATTACTTGAAACATTCCCGAATATACAGAAGCAGGTATCTGTCCTGCCTTTAGAATGCCTTCTGCCATTCGACCGGGTCCCCCGCCAATTTGCGACCAAAAGGAAAGTGAACATATAATTAATGTTATCGCATAGATTGAAACGAGTGATGCACATATAAGGAGCGAAACAATAATGACCGACATTACATGTAAGCTTATTCCATTGAGAGTAATCGCATAGACGATAAGAGCGATAACAGGAACTAGTGATGTAAAATCCATCATATCAATCTCTCGAATAGATGCCCAGAAAAGTGGATTGGTTGGAAACAGAAGAATTCGATCAAGTGACCCATCGTGAATTGTTTCGGGGAAATAGTATGCTAAATTACGACGAAAAGTGATACTCGTAATAAGTTCTACGGTTGAATAGACGGCAACAAGTAAGACTGTCTGTTCGTATGTCCATCCCGAGATGATTGGTACAGAGTTAAACACAGCGTTAAAAAATACTAAAAACATACCGACACGCATAACTTTGCTTATAACTGCCATGATAAAGCTCGGTCGATACGCCAAATCAACCATTAATGCAATTTTGGTGAGCATCCATGTCATGCGTATATATCGTCTAAATATATTCATTATCCTCCTACAGCGCCGTATATACGTAGACTACGTTTATACAGTATATGCGAGCATATAGCGAATAAAAATAGCCACAAAATAAGTTCAATAAAATAATAAAAGATTGTATTTTGAGAAAGCTGACCTAAATATATTTGTATGGGTATCTGGGCAAAAAATTTAAAAGGGAGGAAGCGTAAAGCGGTGCCGATCCATCCGGGGATAAAGGTAAGCGGTACAAGAGCACCGGTACCAACTTCTAGAATTACTCGGATAAGAAATCGTGGTCCCCATGTTTGTTGCGCCCAAAATGCAGTTATCGCAACGATGGTTAAAAGGTAGTAATGCAACAGAGCGGAAAATAATATAAAAATAACCATCACGCACAGACTAATAAATGAAGCCGGTGGAACAATAATATCGCGCATAAAAAGTCCAACAACGATAAAGGGTATAGCGCCTAAGATGAACGTGATAACACGACGTGCAAAATCGTTAATAAGCCAAAAGAATGGGTACCAAATTGGTTTGGTGAGCCACTGCGCTAATGTACCATCTTTTATTGCATTATTTACCCATCACCTTGTGCAGTTTTGAGTATAAAGGTGCTGATCAGTCCACCAAGCAATACATAGGTAATCATGGTTGGTTTGTCAAATCAACGTATATATGATGTGGAATCAAACGCAGAGATCCACAGTGCGAGGGTTGCAAAAGTTAAACAACTATTACCGAGCAGTTCTAAAAAAAAGTTAAGCCGATAGCTCAAATAACTACCAAATATATTAGAGCCGTATAACCAGTATGCTTTTGCCGTTGCCATAGTATTATTATACCCTTTTTATACATAAAAAAAATGATGGCTACCCGTCTGATAGGGTAGCCTGTGCCTGGAGGTAGAGAAAACGACGTTACTCAAGAGGAATACTTGACATGCACACACGTGCATTTTCAAGCAACCTAACAGCCTCTTGCCAACTACCTTCATGAAGCAGTGTTTGTGACGCTATTTCAAGTCGCGCTGCCGATTGATGTGCCCAATGTCTATATGGACGGACAATGAATGTTGTGCGAATATCGCCAGCCAAAGTTTCGATAGATTGCGCACAATTTTCAAGCTGCTTCACACTCCCCTTTTTGCCATATTGTTCAAGCGATCGAATTCGAGTACCGATCGACGAGAGAATACGTTTCCAAGTCCTCACTTGCTTTGCGTGATATGCTCGAGTAAACGATTCACGAATTTTAATGATAGGAACGATTTTCTGTTCAACGATAGCCACTCTACTTTCCAGAAAACGTTCTCCTCTTCTTTGGCGAGCTTGCGATATGAGCGGATTAATCCTATCAAGCCGGTCTTTTATCCCCTTGAGAAACCTATCCCGCGCTTGGGTTTTCATCGGGTCAAGTACGTGACTAAGAAGAACGCCGATACGTATAAGACCAACATCAATGGAGACCTTTTCGCTTTCGGTTAAAAACTGCCAATTATAAACTTTCGCTTCCAGTACTTCAAGTTGATCAAGAAGTGAAAAAAGCTCGGCAATTTCCCCTAACGAATCATGTGCAACACCGTATCCATCCTCACCAAGAATGTGATGCGACATTCGTGTAAACTCTTCCCAACCATTGCAGCACATGTAAATTGGTACAAGGAACCCATTCTCACCATAGGGAATAAGCTTTGTTGCTGGAGGAGAATCTTTGCCCAATTGTCTAAATACGTTGATCGTTTTTGGAGTAAATATGCTCATCATTCGCGGTACGAGTATCCAACCTCTTCGGAGGCACATTCTTATCGTACGCCACGGTTTCCGCTTCCCTTTGTTTTTGGTAGCGATCCCGATAGTTTTTGAATGTGTTATGACAAGGACACCGGTAGGAAAATGTTCTACTTTGAGTAAACCTTTACGTGCCAGTTCGTCTACATACACTCTTCTCAGTGCTCGGCAGTTTTCGGGTAGTGCCATGTACAACACCAACTTTCATGGATTAAAGCTTCGTAGTATAAATCAATATATAATAGTACTCTTATTCAAATAGTAGGTCAAGAGAATATACGTTTATTATTTATGCGATCGCATAACTGCCAACGGAAATCGGATAATTGCAGTATATATTCTTCCGATACGTCGTGGCTCGCGAACAAGACGATATAACCATTCTAAACCAATAATGCGTATAATTTTGGGTGCACGTTTTCGTTTACCGCTGATAAAATCGAGCGTCCCTCCAATACCCAGTGCAACTTTTGCTCCGAGTTTGTGTTTATATATCTGCATAAAGATCTCTTGTTTTGGTGCGCCAAATGCAACGCAGAGAATATCTGGTTTATATGAGCGAATACGTGCAACTAACGCGTCAATATTGCCTATAGAATCCAAGGTGATCGCCCCCCCATCTTCAGCTTTGACTATATGTATCCCCGGGAACTTTTTAATAAGATTGTTAGAAGCTTGTTTTGCAACCCCAGGCGCTCCGCCAACAAGGTACCATCGCCATTTTTTTTGTGGACTTATTGATGCAAGTGAATGTATAAAATCGACGCCTGTAATTCTATGCCGAATCTGCTGTTTATATCGCTTTGCAGCCCATTGCAACCCTCTTCCATCGGGTAGAGCGAGGTCCGTATTATTGAGCGCCTGCATTAATTCATTATTAGTTTGTGCAGCCATGACTATCTCTGGATTTGGTGTGGTAACTATATGAGTATACGAATATGGTTTACGAATCCAACGAGAAACTTTATCTATCGCATCACGGTGAGAAAGAGAATCAATTTTTACATCAAGTATATTCATCTGTCTATCGCTTTCATTAATACATCAAAAGTCTGCGATGCAGACTTCTCCCAAGTGAACATCCGCGCTCGACGCTTAGCTTTTACTCGGAGTGAAGTCATTTCGAGTGGGTGATGAATTAAATATGACATTTTAGCTGCTAAAGGGAATGCTTTTTTCATAGGTACGACAAGCGCTCCGTTTCCTACAACTTCTTTAAGGCTTGGAGTATCATTGACAATAGTTGGTATACCGACCGCCATCGCCTCAAGCACCGATATGCCAAACCCTTCATATAGACTTGGCATCACAAATATATCTGCATGCGCGAGGAGTACCTTTAGAGTATCACCGGTTACGTGACCTGTTTCTATTATATCTCTTCTAAAATTTGCCGGTACACGTGTGAGTGCCTTTTCTATTAAAGTATATTTATTCCCGGGACTTCCTGCAAGTACAAGTTTATGATGTATCTTTTCCTCTTGTCTTAGAAGTATATATGCCTCGATAAGTATAAGTATATTTTTTCTTGATTCAAGGCGACCAGTGTATAAAATGTATGGTTCGGAGATTCCATAACCGAGTAGGGCGTGTCCAAAATTTTTCTTTACATCAAAAAATACTGGATCTATCCCATGCGGGATAACATGAATTTTATCAGGATTTCCTTTATAGAGCGATATAATATCATTTTTCGTGGTCAGAGATGGGACAATGATTGATCTTGACTTTTTGAGAGCAGATTTAAGTGCAAAACGTTGATACACAATTTCTTTTTTTGAATATGAATCGGGAAAAAATTCATATGCACAATCGTGTATAGTCACAACAAAAGTTCCTGATCCAAATAATGGAATGACGTGATTGGGAATAAATATTACATTTGTATGTGTGCCAAAAATAAGCTCAAAAGGAAGTCTCGCTTGCGACCATAATGTATGTGATCGAATTTTTTTCCATGTAAGAGAAATGTGCGGACGTATAGTACCTGGTTGATCGCTTTGACTCCACACTACATATGTCGCTCCGTTCATTTGGGTTAATCGTCTAATAATTTCGTGTGCGTAGACATCAGGACCACGTTGCGTAACAGATGTGGTGTTTGCATAGACAATACCAACAATAGGTTTTGTTATTTTGACCATAGGACCGACCGTTTAAATTCAACTAAATGTTCTACTGCAATTCCCGTACCCTTTGCGACTGCAAGTTGGGGATCTTCTGCTGTTTGGCACGGAACTCCTGTAACTTTTGTCATTAATTGATCGAGATTACGAAGCTGTGAACCACCCCCCGTCATGACGATTCCTTTATCCATTACATCGGATGCAAGTTCTGGCGGTGTTTTTTGTAGAACGTCTTTTACCGCAGAGATAATATCTTGTAAAACATCGCGTACCGCATGGATAACGTCATTTGTAGATACAATAACTGATTCTGGTAAACCAGTAACCGCATTTGATCCTGATACTTCTAGGGTAAGCTCTTTTTTAATAGGAGAGGCGGCACCAATTTGAATTTTAACATTTTCCGCAGTTTGGTCACCAATTATAAGTTTATACTTTTTTCGTATATAGTTTGCGATCGCAGTATCAATCTTGAGTCCTGCAACTCGTACCGATGTTGATGCAACAATATCGCCAAGTGCAATAACAGCAACTTCCGATGTTCCCCCACCGATATCAATAATCATATTTCCCGTTGATGAACCGATGGCTATCCCTGCACCAAGCGCGGCAGCTACGGGTTCTTTAATAAGATACGCATTTTTAGCTCCAGCAGCAAGCGATGCGTCAACAACTGCTCGACGTTCTGTTGACGTAACGCCGGCAGGGACCGCAATCATGATATCTGGCTTGATGAGTCTTACTCGTCCTCCAACTTTATTTAAGAAATACTTGAGCATTGTCTCTGTCACGCGGTAATTTGCGATTGCTCCATCGCGTAGCGGATGAAGCGCGAGTAATGAATCGGGAGTTCTCCCGAGCATCTCTTTTGCTTCTTTACCAATAGCCATAATTTTATTAGTTGTTGCATCGAGCACAACAACGGATGGTTCATTGATAATAATACCTTTTCCGGGTACATAGACGAGTATATTTGTTGTCCCAAGATCTATACCAACTTTTCGTATAAACATTATCTTTAATCCCGTTTAATATCGGCACCAAGTTGTTTAAGTTTTTCGTCAAATTGTTCGTAACCACGGTCAATACTTTGCGTTTGAGTAACGATTGTTTCTCCGTGAGCAACTAATCCTGCCAAGACAAGCGCTGCGCCTGCACGCAGATCAGGTGTTTCGATGCGTACACCTTTTAGTTGGCATGGACCACGCAGAGTAATTAAATGTTTTCCCTCGATGGTGATATCTGCACCCATTTCTATGAGATACTTTGTGTAGGCGAGCCTTCCTTCAAAGAGAGTTTCAAAGATACTACTTTTTCCTTGAGTCTGCGTCAGAAGAACAACCATCTGCGATTGCAAGTCGGTAGAAAACCCGGGGTATGGACGGGTATCAAAGTTAATTGAGGTATATGTATGTGACGATTCTATAATAAGGTCGTTCAATTCATCTCCAGTTTGGGTATCTCCAATAGGTTTTTTAAAAGAAAAGTGAATTCCCATTCTGTCAAATTTATTTAATATATTATCAAGGTGATTTGGGATAACGTTTGTAATAGTTCCACTACCATGCGTCGCTGCGAGCGCAATAGCGAAGGTTCCAATTTCGATACGATCAGGGATAACAGTTGCTGATGCTCCGTGGAGTGACGTCGCGCCACGAATTCGGATAATGCTTGTATTTATTCCTTCAATGTTTGCTCCCATTGCACAGAGTAAATCTATAAGATTTGCGATCTCTGGTTCTGTGGCAGCAAGATGAATCTCTGTGATCCCTGGTGTACACGTTGCAGCGAGTAACGCATTTTCTGTTGTTGTAACACTAATTTCATCGAGCAAAATACGTGATCCTTTTGGTTCTGTACTTTCGAATATATAAAATTTGCCTTGTTTAGAACATGTATACCCAAGTGAGTGAAGAGCATGAATGTGTGTCGTAATTGGTCTGGCTCCAATAACACAACCACCAGGTTCATGAATTCGAAGTGAACCAAATCGTGCGCACAGTGGTCCAATAAGCACAACCGAACCTCGTAGATTACCAATTTTTGCTTGATCAAGATTATCGGGGTTTATAGAATCGCATGTAATTGATACTGTTGTGCTATCACTCCACGATATATCGGCGCCCATACCTGCAAGAAGCTCCAACATGGTCAGAACATCTTGTATATGGGGAACGTTATGAATCGTTATCGTTTCTTTAGTAAGACATGCAGCAGCAATCATCTTGAGCGCAGCATTTTTTGCTCCAGAAGACTGTATTGAACCGTGGAGTGGTTTTCCGCCGCGTATCGTAAATTTATTTTCTGATTTCATAGTATCCTCACTCACATTATGGTACTATACTTTATGGGTATATGTAAAGCATAATGGCGTTAAAACTGCACACTAAACTTAAATTTTTTATACTATGGTCAGTACTTCTGATCTCGTTTGGGATGCTCTCGGTATACCTTATTTTGTCAGCATCGGGATATCATATCGATTGGAAATGGTTTCGTATCGAAAAAACAGGTATCATAACAATAAAATCTCAACCACGCGATGTATCGGTTTTTGTTGATGCATCGCTTTTGGCATCATCAACGCCAGTTGCATTACGCAATATGTTACCTGGGTCATATGACATAACAATCAATAAACCGGAATATCATGATTGGAGCAAAACAATCCAAGTCGATTCTGGGCGCGTAACCGATCTGAGCGATGTACTTTTGCTTCGACTCAACCCAGTCGTTGAAACAATTTCTGTAAAGGAGATGCAGCTTCTTGATAATTATACCCAGAACAATGATATATTGATTTCTGGAAATGAGATATATAGAAATGAGAAATCGCCTCAATTAGTTACACGATTATCGCGGGATGTCGTACAAGCAGTATTCTATCCTGACAAGAGACATATTGTATTCCAAGTAGGAAATGAGATTAAAAGCATGGATCTTCTTGGTCAAAATGTCCAGGCGATAACACAACTTCCCACGGATAAGCAATCTCGAATTATTTTTATTGACAGCGGCACGAGTATTCTCATAAAACAAGAAGAAGCATATAGTAAGTTTAAAATCGGATAATAGAGTATATCCAACGACATACTTCTATCGAATAGCAGGGAGAGTGAGCATATTTGATGGTTTCTTTTGAGTAGATACTTTTGCTTGCGGGTAGATTTGACGTGCTTGGACAATCCTGCGGCTTATTGTTGTTCCAACTGGTGTACATGTCATAAGTGTGATTACAGAATGATCTGTAGGGTTGAGAACCTCGATTTGAGACGGACTGACTACTTTTGTTGATTCTACTTTGTATACATAGGGTTCTAAATTATAATTAACGTATATTCTATCCCCAACATCAATAGTATCGAGAAGCGCGAATACTTGATTATACTTTCCTTTATCCCACCAATAATTTGATGAATGACCTGCTATAAACACATTCCCATTTTCTCCGGGAAGAGAAGTTTCGGTATAATGTACCACGCCGTCACTTAATTTTTCTAATACAGAATCTGTTGGAATACTCCAAACTACTGGGGCGTTGACATGAATTTTAGGAATTACCAAATGATTATTCTCAACATTTTTTTTAATGAGATCTGCTAACCGTGCGTCAGCAAGCGCTTGCAGGGCTGTGTCTGAACTTGGACCACCATCAACTGGATCGAGAACCTTCAGAGAGTTTTTAGATTCGGGATTTACGTTCGATTGCTCTTTGTGTGTAAAATAATAAGAAAATTTTAATTTATATGCGGGAAAGTTAATAACGAGAAAAAAGAAAAGAAATAATATAACAAACGAAAAACCACCCTTCATTAGTGACCACGCAATCTCCCAGATATCAAATCGAGCGCGTCTATGATGATGGAAAAGTTTTTTAATATCTTCTTCAAGTAGTTGGAAACCGTCTTTTTCTTTCATTGCGAATACATTCCTTATATGGTACTATTCTACCATAACGTGTTGTTAGATAATAGGTATGCTGGGGTGACTGTAGCATATATATGCAGAATAATTTGGTTCTGATATGCCGGGGTGGCGCCCGCCCGCAACGCCTGAGCTTGCGATGGCGGGCGGGGAATGGCAGACTCATAATAGAATTTAACTTAGCCGGGGTGGCGGAATGGCAGACGCGCTGGACTCAAAATCCAGTGTCCGCAAGGATATGTGGGTTCGACTCCCACCCCCGGCACCAACCGTAAATTATAGATTAAGGATTAAAAATTTAGAATAATACTTTAGCCAAATATTCCGACCAGAGAAAACTCAATTAAATAATATATTAATTTGCTTATTCTCATTTAACTCGTTGCAAATTACAATTTAAATAAAATATTCTGTAATAGTTTTTTGGTGTATAAGATATATATTTATTCATTGACAGTATCAGGTTTATGGAGTATAATCATTCCTTAGATTCCCAAATCTGTTTTAGAGGTAGCTTGACAATTGCGAAAGATAACTGTTTTCTTAGCAGCAGGGCTGATGCTATTTGTCGGTCTCAGGTGCAGCTGGTTAACATCTTGTGGAGTTATCCACTCTGTTTTTGCCACGTGGTTGTTATTCTTCGTTCCTGTTGTGCTTAGCTTTCTGACATACTGGTCAAGCCCAAAGCATAGCATCGGAGGCAACATCGCCAACGCAACGGATTTGGTCATAGTGACTATGATCTTGTTGACGATGGTTTGCTCGGGAAATTCACAACTTCATTTTAATAGATTTGAAGTAGTGTGTTTCATCATGAGCGCAGCAGTCATTGTGTTTTGGAGGGTAACCAAACGAAGCGTAGCGGCCAACTTTGCTACACAGGTGATTTTGACTATCAGGTACATGCCGATGCTTTACCATCTATGGCATGCGAAGAGCAATAGCGAGTCCGTAAGCACCTGGTGCCTCGTATGGATCTCCGCAGTAGTCGCGACTATTCCCGCGATTATCGATAAGGATAGGGTCGGGATTATTTACGCTCTACGAGCTGTGGCTCTTGTCTCCATTGCGCTTCTACTCATGTTGAGGATTTAAGCGAACGTTGTTCGCTAAAATAACCAGCACGAGCGAAGCGCATTTTTTATTGAGAAACAATCAAGTATGCCACAGAAAGCCTGATACTCTGGGCTTTAGCCCAGAGAGACGGTTTCATTTTGATTTTAAGCCTAATTAATACCTTTAATTCTTAAACTCCCCACTCCCCTGCCGTATAACTACGGGAGGGTTTTTTGTTAGGTCAACAATGGTTGAGCGCTCCCCTATTTTAAGTTTACCGGCGTTATAAAAATAGATGTCGATTTTAAGAAGTTTAGCTCTTTTAAATATTCCTTTATGCAAATCACTGAGGATAAAACAATCATTCTCCCCGCTGATATTAGCACTAGTGGCGGTAACAGGTTGATTTAATTCCCGGGTTAGTAATTGAATAAAACTACTATCAGGGATTCTGATACCCAATGTATTATTACTGTTTTTTGTGTTTAAAATAAAAGTATACTTGCCCGGCAGATATTGTCGAATGATACCTTCTTGATCTTTATTTACATCTAAATTTTCTTTTGCTCATTCGATACTTGGTATAACAACAGACAACTTTTTACCCTCGTCTCTACCTTTTAGCAGATAGATATTTGATGCCCTATCATGATGATTAAAAACCGCCCCCAAGCCATATGATGTATCAGTTGGATAAACTATTAATCCTCCAGATTTTAACCAATTTATCGCTTCTTCTATCAACTCATGGCTTAGAGCATTGCTGTCAATATTTATAATTTTTATCACGCTTTAATATTACATTCAAATATGGTAAAATAAAATATAGGACATAGTAAAGTTGGTAGACCTGCCCGCTATGGGCCAGTAGTTCATCGGTAGAACGCCGCATTCGCACCCGCCTGCCGTGATTGGGGACATAGCTCAGTTGGTAGAGCGCAACATTCGCATTGTTGAGGTCGTGGGTTCGAATCCCACTGTCTCCACCAGGCATGTCGGGCAGGTTGCGGAAGTAGAGGGTTCAATTCCCTCCTGGTCCACCAAGGCATTGGCAGGCGGGGCACTACACCTGCCTGCCGGCAGGCAGGTTCGCATTGTAGAGGTCGCCGGTTCGAATCCGGCACGGTCCACCAAATTATACACATATAGGATATAATAGAATTGTTAAGGAGGATATGGATCTTGATAGGTATACTGAATTTAGTAAATTAGATAGTCAAGGAGTGTTGCAAAATATTGAGGAGTTTGCAAATCAAGTTGAAACTGCTCAGTCTACACTGCGTGAGTTTGCGATTCCAGCTCCGTATATACAGGCGCACGATTGTGTTCTTCTTGGATCTGGGTCATCGTATACAGCAAATCTCATTGCCTCACGATTATACACACAGATAGGGATACCGATAGTTGCATGGGATCAAATTGGACTCCCCTACTCGCTGACAAGTAAATCACTTGTTATCGCAAGTTCATATTCTGGCGAAACGATAGAAACGGTATCCAATTTTGAGCGTGCGGCAAAATCAGGTGCAAAACTGTGTGCTATTACCGGAGGCGGATCTTTGGGCGCGTTATGTCGCAAATATAATGCTCCCGTGTTTCCTATCCATTATGGAGCTCATTCTCGTCATGCAATAGGGTTTATTCTTACCGCATTATATGCAATAGGTTCTAAATTAGGATACATAGAAGATACATCAGCCCTTGATGATTCTATAACTTTGTTAAAAGGATGTATACATAAAACAAAACATGATGTTGTACTATCAAAAAATATTGCAAAACAGATTGCACTACGCCTTAAAAATAAGTCAATCCATATACTTGCGGGGGGTGTATGGTACGGTCTTGCGGTTCGATTTGCACAACAATATAATGAAAACAGCAAATCATTTGCCATAGCATCAGCGCTCAATGAATTTGTACTTACCGGTCTCGATGGAGTCCATTTTCCAAATAAAATGAGAGATAATATAATATATATTATATTACAAAGTAAATATGACAAATCTCATGATAGACATATCCAATCAGTGTTGATACAACACTTTGAACGCAAAGGGATTGCATATGAATCTTTATTTATCCAACCGAGTACGAATATGCTTGCTGAAGTTCTCCAAGCAATTGTACTGTGCGATTTTATTTCATACTACGTTGCCCTGCTCAATGATAGCGATCCTTCGGCGCAACCGATGAAAGATGATTACAATGAAATGTATATTTCTACAAAAATATAAAGGGGTCTATGAGTATAACTATTAGAACTGTTAAGGGGTCAATAATTAAAGATTCACGAGGAAAAGATACCGTTCGTGCAGAAATAGTTACCACTAAGGGTGCATTATTTGCAGGGGCAGTACCATCGGGACAATCTGTGGGGGGCAGCGAGATAAAAACGCAAGATCCAGTCGATGCAGTGGATACCATAGATACACATATTCGAGGTGCATTTGAAGGAAAAACATTTTCATCTATCGATGAATTCGATTCGGCTATCAGTTCATTGTCATCTTTTAATTCTATACATATTGGTGCGAATGCGCATTTGCCCGTGTCTATCGCAGCGACGCATGCGCTCGCGCGGAGTTACAATCTCCCCACGTGGCAATATATAAGCGAAATTACAGGAATTCGCCCCTCAATTCCAACACCGATGATGGTTATGATAGAGGGTGGTAAACATGGTGCATTCCAGGGTGTCACATGGCAGGAATTTTTACTTAATGCACCCGTAGATTCTGGTATACAGTTTCTCACTCAACTTACAAAAATTCTCGATACAAAAAAAATTACGTATACACCCGGTGTTGAGGGCGGTATATCAATCGACGTCGAATCAAACGATCAAGCGCTCGAATTGTTTCTCCATGTTTTTCACGATAGTGCTCATTCACGTACTTTTTCAATCGACTGTGCTGCAACGCACTCTCCAATCTCATCTCAAGATCTTAATACGCTTACGTCTAATCAATCTCTTATGTCCATAGAAGATCCTGCATCGGAGGAAGAATGGGATTCGTGGTCAGACATTACAAAAAGGTACGGGTCAAAAATACTTATCGTGGGTGATGATCTGACAACAACAAATTATGATCGATTACACAAAGCGATAGATCTACGTGCATGCAACGCACTTATTATTAAACCAAATCAGATTGGGTCGGTATCCCAGACACTCAAAACCGCTCGGCTCGCTCACCGCGCACATATTAAAATGATCGTATCTCATAGAGCAGGCGAAACAACGGATACGTTTATAGCTGATCTGGGAGTCGGCATTGGGGCATTGAGTATTAAATCTGGCGCCCCGACTCAAAAAGAACGAATTGCAAAGTATATGCGACTCGAACAAATTAAAAAGGAGATGTAATATGGACACATCGCTAACACAACCATCAGCCGTTCTCATTATTTTAGATGGATGGGGGCTACGACCCGACAGTGCAGACAATGCAATATTAAGCGCAAAAACACCAACTATGGATACACTTGCGTCAAAGGCTTCATATATTTCACTGCAAGCATCGGGAGAATCAGTCGGTCTTCCATGGGGCGAAATGGGTAATTCAGAGGTCGGGCACATTACCATAGGGAGTGGACGTGTCGTACTTGCAGATTATACGCAGATATCACAGTCGATTCAAACCGGTACATTTAAAAATAATCCTGTGCTTCGTGACATTACCGATTATGTCAAAAAGGCATCGAGTTCACTTCATATTATAGGATTACTTTCAAATGCAGGTGTCCATGGTCATATGGACCATATTCTTGCAACGGTGAGTTATGCTGCGTCGCAAGGTTTTGACCCCTGCATTCATCTTATAACCGATGGACGTGATTCCCCTCCGCAGTCAGCTCTTACATTTATCAAAGAGTTCAACGAAAAATTAACTAAGATCGGTAAAGGAAAAATTGTAACTGTATGCGGACGATATTTTGCGATGGACCGTGATAAAAGATGGGATAGAACATTATTGGCATATCAAGCAATAGCACATGGAATAGGAAAAAAGGCACAAACTATTGAAGAAGCGATACAAGCGAACTACGATAGTGGAAAATTCGATGAATTTATCGAACCGACTATCATCGGTGAACCAAGTCCGATGAAGGAAAATGATGGTATTATCTGCACCAATTTTCGGTCAGATCGTGCACTGCAGATAACTAAAATGTTTTTAAGTAAAGACATAGAAGGAGTTGAACATGACTGTATTCCAAATATATATTTTGCGTCTATGACAGAATACGAACATGGTCTCGGGACACATCCCCTCTTTTCTGTCGTTAATCTCAATAATCCTCAGTCAAATCCTCTTACGCATCCGCTTGGAGAAGTTGTAAGCGAAGCAGGGCTCGTGCAGCTTCATGTTGCAGAAACAGAAAAATACGCGCATGTCACCTATTTTTTTAACGCAGGACGAGAAGAACCATTTAATAAAGAAGTTCGCATCGTAGTTCCGTCACTAAAAGTTGCAACGTATGACAGTGCCCCCCAGATGAGTGCAGAAAAAATAACACACAAATTTATAGAAGCATGGAAAAAAGATACACCCGCTTTCAGTGTAATCAATTATGCGAACGCAGATATGGTCGGTCACACCGGAGATTTACCCGCGACAATACAGGGTGTTGAAACAATTGATGCGGAACTCAAAAAGATAATTGATACTATCCGTGGTGAGTCGACACATATACTTATTACAGCGGATCATGGCAATGCAGAACAGTTAAAAAATCCAGAAAACCATATGATTGATAAAGAACATTCGACATATCCTGTTCCGTTTATCTATATACGACCCGAATATACATTTACGAAGTGGGTATCACTACCTGATGATCAAAGAATCGCTCTGGCTGCTTTGGAACCAGCAGGTCTTCTTGCTGATATTGCACCAACAGTCATAGAAATATTAGGTCTGCAACAACCAGTGGAGATGACGGGGCAAAGTTTATGTGGAATAATGACGACGTAAAACGAGTTATACTTATTATCCTTGATGGATTTGGTGTTGGTCATCCGTGGGGTGGCAATGCTGTGTTTAGCGCGCAGATGCCCCATTGGGAACGTTGGATGAGAACATATCCACACACGCAGTTAGAAGCATCAGGAAAAGCGGTCGGACTTCCCGGTCATGAGATCGGTAATTCAGAAGTCGGGCACATTACGCTCGGCGCAGGTCGTGTAATTGCGCAAGATTCATCACGTATTAATGATACAATTGCTGATGGAAGTTTCTTTAATAATAAACAGTTAATGAGCGCATTTGACCGAGCAAAACAGTTACAAAGACCGATACATTGCATTGGGCTGTTATCTGACGGTGGAGTTCATTCTGCATATAATCACCTCATCGCGCTTATTGAAATGGCGATTCAACAACAAGTGCCCGATGTGGCACTGCATTTATTTATGGATGGTCGAGATACACCATCTGATAATGGTGTTGTATTGCTTGGCGACCTTGACCAAAAATTGACAGAGTATAAACAAAAGTATAGTTCTGTAGTCGCAGTATATCCGCATATTCATATTGCAACCCTCTGCGGTCGGTATTATGCGATGGATAGAGACCACCATCCCGAACGAATAAACAAGGCGATTGTGTGTATGACAGAAAATGTTGGCGATGTATCTAACAGCCCGCTTAAAGTATTATCAAATACCTATGCGCTTGGAAAATCAGATGAGTTTGTCACGCCAACAGTCATTGTTGACAGAGCAGGCGTGTCGACAAAAATAGAAAATGGTGATCCAGTGATATTTTTCAACTTTAGAAGCGACCGAGCACGAGAAGTAAGTCAAGCACTCATTGCACACAACCCTGATACGATGCTTGTTACTTTTATCCCCTATGGATTTAGCAAAGATTCAGGTATGGGATCAAGTACAGTTCCTGCTTTTGAATTTGAACCAGTTCGTGATGGTTTGTCGGAGTATCTTAGTAAAAATGGAATTCACCAACTTCATATAGCAGAATCAGAAAAGTATGCCCATGTTACCTATTTTTTCAACTGTGGTGTAGAAGTACCCTACATACATGAAGAGCGTGTTCTCATCCCCTCTTCTCGAGTTTCAAGTTATGATACGTTTCCGCAGATGAGCGCTCGTGCAATTGCCAGCAAAGCGGTGCGTTCTCTTAAAAAAAAGAGCTGCGAGTGTATTATTATGAATTTTGCTAATCCTGACATGGTGGGACATACAGGTAATTTTAAAGCGACTATTCGTGCACTTGAAATAATTGATTCACTACTTGGAGAGATCGTATCCATATCGCAAAAAAAAGGATGGTATAGTATCATTACTGCAGATCATGGGAATGTAGAACAGATGGTCAGTCCTCTCGATGGTTCTCCTGACCCGGAACATACATGTAACCCTGTTCCATTTGTCATCATCCCTCCAGAAAATATCCAAGCATCTTCGCTTAATACCAGCGGGACACTCGCCGATGTTGCACCGACAGTTCTGGATATTTTGCATCTACAAAAACCAAGTATTATGACGGGCAATACTCTTATTATGCATGATGGAGGGATACATGAAGATAGCACTCGTTACGGAAGTATATCACCCGTCAGTTAATGGTGTTGTAATTTCTATTGATACATTTAGAAATGAACTGTGTGCACTTGGGCATGATGTTATTATCATAGCGTCTCAAAACAAATACAAACATAGTGACCCTACTGATACCTATCGTATCCCATCCCTATCGATCCCGTGGACTAAAGATTATGTAATGAGCCGTCCCGATGCATCATCATATGAACTATTACGTAAACAAAAAGTTGACATTATTCATACACAACATATGTTTGCAATGGGATGGTTTGGACTGCGCGCCGGACAAAAATATTCTATTCCCGTTGTCCATACATATCATACATTGATTACAGAATATACGCATCATATCCCACTGCTTGGTTCGTTTATTCCAACACGATGGATGATCCAGAAATATCTCATCAATCACACGAGAAGATATGGTAATGCAGTAAATGCACTTATTACACCGTCACATGCTATGGCGCATATTCTGCGATCATACGGTATTCGTAGAAAAGTAAACGTCGTTTCTACAGGAATAAACATTAAATCATTTGACGTGGCAGATGGTGATTATATATATACGCGACATGGACTACCTAAGAATGTTAAAATAGTTCTTTTTGTCGGTCGTCTTGCATCTGAAAAAAGTGTTGATCTATTGATTCGATCGTACGCTGAACTACAAAAATTCTACACACATACTCGGTTGATACTACTCGGATCTGGTCCACAACAACAAGAGTATGAAGCACTTGCACATACTCTTGGCATTTCAGGGAAAGTGTTGTTCCCGGGATTTGTAAAGCCAGATATTGCCAGACATTATTTTAGGGCAGCATATATATTTGCCTTCCCCTCGCACACCGATACACAAGGTATTGTCATCGCAGAGGCGATGGCAGCCGGAGCAGCAGTTGTTGCAGTAAATAAGCTCGGACCGACTGATATAATTAAAAATGGATATAATGGTTTACTCGTTATGCAAACAGTTACATCAATGAGCAATGCATTACAAAGGTTACTTACAAATAAAGCATTTCACGATCGGCTTGTTCGTAGTGCATGCGAAAGTGTCAAAAGATATTCGACTCAGGTTCAGACACACGAGTTAGTTAAAGTGTATACAGAAACTATACGTAGTTATGCAAGTGGTGGACCGACGGGGATTTGAACCCCGGACCCCTTGCATGCCATGCAAGTGCTCTACCGCTGAGCTATCGGCCCATATGCTTTGAGAGTATATCAAAAAATGTGTGTAGAATCTAGATATCTGCCTATTTACAAAATAGTATGATGATGTATGATAGATGCATAAGGAGTTAATTATGGCACATGATCATCGCTATATCATCATTCTTGCAGGAGGGTCGGGAACACGACTCTATCCTCGCTCACGCGAAGACATTCCAAAGCAGTTCCAAAAAATAATTGGTGATAAGACACTTTTTGAGCAAACAATCGATAGGATACTGCTTCACACAAGTTTAGATAGAGTATTTGTGGTGACGAGTAAACAATGTATAGATCTTGTACATAGATATGTTCCCACGTTGCCGGACAGTAATATTCTTGCAGAACCAGTGAGAAAAAACACCGGTCCCGCACTTGCATGTGCAACAGCATTAATTCTTAAACGTGATCCGGATGCAGTTATTGCCAGCTTACACTCAGATCATATAATACTTAAAAATGACACTTTTGTTGCATCTCTTGAGTCTGCGTTTGACATGGTCGATAAAACTCCATCGGCGATTGTAACGATAGGAATACAGCCAACATCACCCCATACGGGGTATGGTTATATCGAACGCAATGGCTCGCATATCGATGTTAATAATACATCTGTTTACAAAGCCGTGCGGTTTGTCGAAAAGCCAATTAAAAAGGTTGCACTTGATTATATTAGGAAAGGTACATTTTCATGGAATGCAGGATATTTTATCTATAATGCAGATCACTTTATGCATGAGATACACGCGTACGATCCCGCAATGTATTCAATCGTAACTCGCATTGTACAATCCTATGGTTCGCCAGAGTACGATACGGTGCTACAATCGGAATTCGAAAAGTTTGATGTCTGCGCGATAGATTTAGTATTGATGGAAAAAACAAAAGATATGTATATAATCCCTGCAGATCTCGGATGGTCTGATGTAGGGTCATGGGATTCGGTAGCAAACTTACTTGACGATGATGCTCTTGATAAAAACGAAAATTACTTAGAAGGACTTACGGTGCCTATAGATACACATAATACAATAATTCTTGGACAAGAAAAGAAACTCATTGCGACAATCGGTCTTAATAATGTTATCGTGGTATCAACCGATGATGCGATACTTATCGCAGAGCGTGGTCGCAGCGAAGATGTTAAAAAGGTTGTTGAATATTTAAAAGCAAATAAAATAGATCATCTTTTATAGGAGTAATATGGGATATGATGCATCAATTTTTAAGGCATATGATATTCGCGGAATATATCCGCAGCAACTGGATAAGGATATCGCTTATAGAATCGCACAAGGGTATGTTCGGGTCTTTAATCCGACCAAACCGATTGTAGTCGGTAGAGATGTAAGAAACTCTGCGCCAACGATTCAAGCACACGTAATCAAAGGACTTATCGATGCAGGTGTAGATGTAATAGATATCGGCTTGGTTTCGACCGAGGAATTTTACTTTACTGTTGGAAATTATAACTATGGAGGCGGTATTCAGGTTACCGCATCTCATAATCCAAAAGAATATATCGGAATGAAGATGGTGCAGGAGGGCGTGGAGCCAATTTCAGGAGAAAATGGCATTTTTGATATAAAAAGTATTGTTGAAAGCAACGAAAATATATTAGCAGAGAATAAAGGAACTGTTACTGAAAAAGATGTTTTGGATGATTTTTGTAATTATGCGCTAAAATGGGTGGACACTAAAAAACTTAAACAAATTAAACTGGTCTACAACCCAAATTTTGGATTTGAAGGGGAGGTCATAAAAAGACTGGTTGAAATTGGTAAATTGCCGTTTGATCTAATTGCACTTAATGCAGAGCCGAATGGTAACTTTCCCAAGGGCAGACCTGACCCATTTATTCCGGAAAATAGACCGGAATTTGTTGAGCTGGTTAAATCAAGCCATGCCGACCTCGGTGTCGCCTGGGATGCTGATGCCGATAGGGTTTTCTTTTGCGCAGATGACGGAACATTTTTAGATTCCTATTTTACCAATCGAATTATTATTAAATTGATGCTTGAGAAGTATCCCAACTCAAAAATTGTCTATGATCCACGTTACACATGGGCTCTGATAGATGCAACCAAGGAAAATGGTGGAGTACCAATAATTTCGAGAGTTGGACATTCATATATAAAGCAGATGATGCGCCAAGAAAACGCAGTTTTCAGCGGTGAGTCTAGTGGACACACTTATTATCGCGACTTTTGGTATTCAGATACTGGCATTATCCCCTTGCTCCAGATAGCTGAATTTATTAGCACCTCATCTAAAAAATTATCGGAAATAATGAATCCAGTATTACAAAAATACCTTATTTCTGGCGAGATTAACATCGAGGTTAAAGATAATGAAAAGATATTTAGAACGATTGAAGAAAAATACAGCGATGCTCAAATCGATAAGCTTGATGGAATAAGTATCGAATATCAAGATTGGCGGGCTAATGTTCGGGCGTCCAATACTGAACCAATAATGCGCTTAAATGTCGAAGCAAAATCACAACAATTGATGGAAGAAAAAAGAGATGAATTATTATCGATTATAAGGAGTAAATATGCATGATAGAAAAACGTTCGTTCTTAATAAGCCATGGGGAAAATATGAACAGTTTACGTTCAACGAACAGTCAACCGTAAAGATTTTGACTGTTAATGCAGGGGTACGGCTCTCCTATCAGAGCCATAATCATCGAGAAGAGTTTTGGAAATGTATAAAAAATAGTGTTAAGGTTATTATTGACGATGTGGAAGTTATACTAAAAGACAATGAGGAGATCCGTTTGCCGAAAGGATGTAAACATAGACTTATAGGTTTAGAAAGGGAGGGAAAGGTTCTTGAAATATCCTTTGGTGCGTTTGATGAAGAAGATATTATTCGGTATGAAGATGACTTTGGTAGAGAAGGAACGACAAACACAGGAGGAACATCATGATACATACTAAGTTATATGGAATTGAATCACACGGTACATATCCAGAGAATATCCGTTCGTTAGGAGATCCTTCATTTACGAAGTACAAAGAAAATATAGCCGAAATCAAAATAGAACTAGAAAATTATCAAAAGTTTTCAAACATTATCGTAATCGGACATGGAGGATCAATCTCAACTTTTGCAGTGTATGTTCGTGCGCTCAAAGGTAATGGTAAAAAGGTATTCCTACTTAATACAAACGAAATTGACCTCATAAATAATATTAAAAACGAATATACAAAACTAAATACAGTGGTCGTTTGTATTAGTAAGTCAGGTACAAATATCACTAATCTTGAAGCAGTGTTACAATTTTCCGATTATCCAGTTATTGTTGTAACTGAAAATATACAAAATGCATTAGGTTCAATTGCAGAATATTATGGATGGAAGATTATTAAACATCCTCCACTTGGTGGCAGGTTTTCTGGCTTTAGTGCATCATCTTTTGTCCCCGCTCTTTTATTTGGATTGCCCGTGGATCGTATTCAAAAAGGCGCTCAAGAGATGTATGCACTATGTTCGATTAATAATAAACCCAATGATAATCCAGCGTGGAAGATTGCAAGCGCACTTCATAGATTGGAACTTGTTGGAAAAGATGAGATATACGTTGCACTCTATTCGTATTATTTAGAAACAACTATTCCGCTCATCATGCAGCTCGTTCATGAAACGACAGGTAAAGAAGGAAAGGGCTGGACGGTTATTGGAGCAGTTGGACCAGAATCACAGCACCATACAAATCAAAGATATTTTGGTGGCAAAAATAATATGGTTGGTGTGTTTGCTACGGTAAATAATCAACGAGATAAAAAAACATCTGTATCAATCCCTCATGAATTACAACATACTAAAATAAGGGAAGGAACCCTAACAGACATAGATAATGTTTTGTTAAGTAAAAGTTTACTTTACGAATTTGAAGGAACAAAACAGGATGCTTTACAACAAAAAATACCATTCATTCATATCGAATTAGAAAAATTAGATTCTCAAAACGTTGCTCAATTTATTGCATTGTGGCACATGATAGTCTATTATCTAGCGCGGCTCATCAACGTCGATCCATTTTCTCAACCACAAGTGGAGAATAGTAAAGAAATATCATTTCAATTAAGAAAAAATGCACAAAAATAATAAAACAAACAACGAGAAATACATTAAACTACTCTACCTAATCCTTTTATTGCTTTTCGTTTACTCCCTTCTTATATATAATAATTTTACTAAGAAGACATCATTAGTTCATGTTTTCATATCACGAATTATCGATGGAGATACTATAGAGATAGATACGGGAGAACAGATTAGATACATTGGAATTGACACCCCAGAAATAGGGCAAAAATATGCTGATGAAGCAACGCGAAGGAATACAGATCTACTGCGCGATGCGTCAGTACTTTTAGAGCGTGACGTTTTATATAAAGATAAGTATAATAGGATTCTTGGATATGTATGGGTTGATGGTATGATGGTAAACGACGAACTAGTTAAAGAAGGTTTAGCGAAAACACTTACCATTCCTCCTGATACAAAATATGAATATAGATTTAATGCTTCACAGGAATATGCAAAGATACATAAACGGGGACTGTGGAAAGGATTACAATGATTGAGTCACTACCGCATCATGTTGCAATAATTTTAGATGGTAATAGGAGGTGGGCACGGGCGCACCATCTACCAACTTTTGCCGGGCATGTTGCTGGTTTAAAACAGGCTAAAAAACTTGTCCAACATCTCAAGAAACGTGGTGTGCGGGTAGTTACTCTCTACGGTTTTTCTACAGAAAATTGGAAGAGAGATACAAAAGAAGTTAGCTATCTTATGAAATTGTTTGCACAATTTCTTAAGATAAATATTAACGAGTTTATACGCGAAGGCGCACAACTACGACTCCTTGGCGACCCAATGGATCTACCTCAATCACTCCGTGATTATCTTAAAACGTCGATTACAAAAACAAAAACAAATACACAATTTATTGTTCAGCTTGCGCTCAATTACGGCGGACGTAATGAAATAATACGTGCTTTTGAAAAATATATTGCACGTACAAAAAATAGATCCGATTCAAAACATATTGATACAAAAGATTTTGAACAATATCTCGATACACATGGAGTACCTGATCCTGATTTAATTATCAGAACATCGGGAGAGCAAAGAATTTCAAATTTTTTATTGTGGCAAAGTGCTTACAGCGAGATATTTTTTGCTCCAGAATATCTCCCCGATTTTACTCCATCAAAGCTCGATACTATATTAGCATGGTATTCAGAACGTTCCCGCAGATATGGATCTTGAATAGTGCTACAGTAATAGATATACTGTGTATATGAAAACAGAAGAAACAACACCCTATTCTCCACATACTATTGAAAAAAAGTGGCAGCAACGCTGGAATAAAGAAGAAGTATATAAAACAGATAGCAGCTTATCTGCCAACAATACTAAATATGTGCTTGATATGTTCCCCTATCCCTCTGGTGCAGGGTTGCATGTGGGGCATCCACTTGGATATATAGCAACAGATATTTATTCCCGCTATCTGCGGATGAATGGCTATAGTGTTCTCCATCCTATGGGCTGGGATGCATTTGGATTACCTGCAGAGAACTATGCAATACAAACCGGTGTTCATCCAAGTAAATCAACTCAAAAAAATATAGAAACATTTAAGCGACAGATTAATATGCTGGGGCTATCATATGATTGGAATAGAGAGATAAATACGTCAGAACCAGATTACTATAGATGGACTCAATGGCTTTTTCTACAATTGTATAAACAGGGTCTTGTATATAAACAAAAAGCACCGGTTAACTGGTGCGATTCGTGTCAAACGGTCCTAGCAAATGAACAGGTTAAAGATGGAAAATGTGAACGATGTAAACATCAAATAGTTCAAAAGAATTTGGACCAATGGTTTTTTAAAATTACAGTTTACGCAGATCAATTACTGGGTGATATAGATTCGCTCGATTGGCCAGAATCGATTAAATTGATGCAAAGAAATTGGATCGGGAGATCAGAGGGAGCAAGGGTAAAGTTCAAAGTTCAAAGTTCAAAGTTAAAAGTTGATGATAAGGTAGATGAGATTGAAGTGTTTACCACGAGACCAGATACATTGTTTGGTGCAACATATCTGGTACTTGCGCCCGACCATAAGATAATACATGATCTCAAATCTCAAATCTCAAATCTCAAAGATGTTGAAGAATACATCAAAATGGCTAAAAACAAGACTGATTTACAGAGAACCGATTTAAGCAAAGAGAAAACAGGTGTAGAGCTTAAGGGTGTTACTGCAATAAACCCAGTTAACAATAAAGAAATACCAATTTGGGTTGCTGATTATGTGCTTTCGAGTTACGGAACAGGGGCTATTATGGCGGTACCTGCCCATGACGAACGAGACTGGGAGTTTGCTCGTAAATATAATCTTCCAATTATTGAAGTCATAATGCCTGTAGAAGGAGAAAGCCATAAAGATGAAGAATCAAGAGATACAATTACTGCAATTGTACAAAGAAAAGAAGATAATAAATATCTAATTGTTAAATGGAAAGAGTTTGGTTGGATCGCTCCGCCAATAGGAGGGATTGATAATGGTGAAATACCAGAAGAAACAGCCGTTAGGGAAGTTCTAGAAGAAACCGGTTATAAAGTCAAACCGATAAGAAAACTTGGCGGTAAAATAGAAATGCATTTTTATGCGGAAAATAAAAATGTGTGGAGAAAAAGATTTGACCAACCTGTTTTGTGTGAGTTAATTTCAGACAAACAAGATGTGGTTTCCAATGAGGAGAAGAGCCGTCATGATATTTTGTGGTTGTCGCAAAAAGAACTATTTGAAAAAGTTACGCATCATTATAATTTAATTGGGTATGAACGTTTCATTAAAAATAATTATTCGTATGCAGGCCATGGTACATTGATCAACTCGAATGAATTTGATGGAATGTCATCAGACGAAGCAAGAAGTCTGATAACAAAAAAAGTCAATGGAAAGTTGACTATTCAGTACAAACTACGCGACTGGTTAATATCTCGTCAACGCTATTGGGGCGCACCGATACCGATTATTTACTGTGATGCGTGTGGAATAGTCCCTGTTCCCGAAGAACAATTACCCGTTGAGCTTCCGACCGATGTGGATTTTAATCCAACTGGGGAGTCGCCTCTTGTTTATTCTAAAGCATTTCATAACGTTATATGTCCTCAATGCCAATCTCCTGCTCGCAGAGAATCAGATACTATGGACACGTTTGTAGATTCAAGTTGGTATTTTGTGCGTTATATTGATCCTAAAAATGCTCATGAAATCGCGTCAAAAGAATTGATGAAAAAATGGATGCCAGTTGATATGTATGTTGGTGGGGCTGAACATGCTGTTATGCATTTATTCTACGCTCGATTTATTACTAAAGCCCTCCGTGATATAGGATATTTAGAGTTCAGTGAGCCGTTTACGTCTCTACGTAACCAAGGATTAATATTAGCAGAAGATGGTCGTAAAATGAGCAAATCACTTGGAAACGTTGTAAATCCAGATGATGTCGTTAAACAATTTGGCGCAGATACGTTTAGACTCTACGAAATGTTCATGGGACCGTTTAAAGATGCAAAACCATGGTCAACACGATCTATGGTGGGACTGTACAGATTTTTAGAAAAAGTATGGAAAATTGGAAACTCTGGTTTAAAACAAGGATATAATGATGAACTTCAAAAGAAAATTAGTGGACTTTCTAAAAAAGTTAGTTCTGATATAGAGTCATTTGATTTTAATACTGCTATTGCCGCATGTATGTCATGTGTTAATACTATAATAGACGTTGGTGTTGGAAAACAACAATGGCAAGAATTTCTCGTGATACTTTCCCCTTTTGCTCCCCACATATGCGAAGAATTGTGGAGTATCAGTGGCAAAACAGAAAGTATTACCTTTGAAAAATGGCCACATTGTGTAGTCAAAACATCGAGTACGGACACTATCAGAATTGATGTGCAGATAAATAATAAATCTCGAGGCTATGTTACGATCAAAAGGAGCGCGGAAACTCAAGATAATATTACGAAGCTTATACGTGACGATAGTAAACTTGCATCATACATTAACGATACATATAAAGTTATTAAATATATTAGTGGCGAAAAAATAATTATTATGGTACAATAATATCGAAAGGAACTAAATCATGGCAGAGCCGAAAAAGAAAAAATCAAATAGTAGATCAAATTCGAGCAAAAATGCATCAGGGAAAAAACTTATCGTCGCAGGATTAACGTTGTGCGTGAAATGCAAGGAACAGATTCCATCCCACATGGTATGCGTCTATTGTGGTAGTTACGGTAATATTAAAGTAAAAAAAGTATCATAAGTATGTCAGTTAATCGCCATCTTTCACGAACGGTCGCAATGCAATCTATCTATGAGTGGGACTTTCGTCCTGATGAACCCTTAAATGATATTGTTCGGCGTAATATTGAAGTGTACAAAGATGATGTTGATGAGGGGTATGTGATTCAGGTGGTGGAAGGTATTAAAAAAAATATTACAGAAATTGATGCGAGCATTGTAAACGTTGCACCCGAATTTCCAATTGAACAAATTGCAACAATAGATAAAGCGATTCTTCGCGTTGCAATATACGAAATCCTCCATGATAACGATGTTCCCGCTAAAGTAGCTATAAATGAGGCGGTTGAACTCGGAAAAAATTTTGGTGGGGAAAGTTCATACAAATTTATCAATGGTGTCCTTGGTACTTTATACAGACAATCGGCTCGATTTGATCCAAATGATGAAAAAATACTTGAACCGATTGATGAAATCGTAGATGGAGATATTAATACAGATGATATCAAAGAAGACTCAAAATAGTCCGCTTCACAATTTTTTACTTACATTAGGTGTCGAAGTAAAAAATACTCAAATATTTGATGAAGTGTTTACACACCGTTCGTATCTTAATGAACATAAAAGCGTTGCTCACAATCATAATGAACGTTTAGAGTTTTTAGGTGATGCGGTTTTAGAGCTCGTAGTAACGGAACATCTTTACAAAACATACCCTAATCCTGAAGGAGAGCTTACGAACTGGAGAAGCGCAATAGTTAAGGGAGAGATGATATCTCAAGTCTCTCGTCAACTTAATCTTGGTTCATTTCTTAAAATGTCAAAAGGAGAGGAACAAAGTGGCGGCAAAGAGAGGAACCTTATTCTTGCAAACTTATTTGAAGCACTTATCGGAGGAATATATCTTGACGAAGGGTATGCAAAGGCGTCACAGTTTATACATACATATCTCATTCCTAAATTAAAAAAAATTATAGAAGAAGGAACATATATTGATAGTAAATCACGGTTTCAAGAACTTATTCAAAATAAAATAGGATTTACTCCCCGATATGAACTCATTGATCAAGATGGTCCTGACCATAATAGGATGTTTACTATAGGCGTCTACATAGAAGAGAAGTGTGTAGGAAAAGGTCAGGGTCCATCTAAGCAAAAAGCAGAACAGGCGGCTGCGGCTGATGCGTTAACCTATTACCTATAACAGTAATCTCGTATTTTTTCATACAACTTAAGCGATTCAGTTCTTCCAATTTTATGAGCGTATTTACTTTGCATAATTTTAGAGTCTCTTCGTACAATCGATGAAAGTGAATACACATGAATTTTAGATAATATCCTCCGCATATTCAAATCTGAAGGGACAGAATCGATAAACTTTTTTACATCATGCATCCACTGTGAATAGCTATTTTGAACACTTTTTGTTGACCATATTTTGTCCGGATTTTCAAGAATTGATTTCGGAATTTCATCTAAAGTAAAATACGTTACATCCGTATAACGACAATTTTCATTGATTTTTTGTATAAGTTTTTCCTTGTTTGAAATATTACCAACATACAATCCGCTTCTTATCAGTCCAAACCCATTATCTTTGAGTATAAAACGTACTTTTTCTCTTTCAACTTTATATTTTTCTGGAATTGATACAGCGACTAACATCCATATATGTGATACATTATCAGCAACATCACGTAAACTATTTAATGATTCTTTAATGAGAAGAGAACCCTTTTTAGTTATGTAATAGCGTGTAGTATCTCCTTTTCCACTTACAGATATACAATCACGACCAAGTAATCTACCAACAGAAGAAAAGAGGACAGATGTTTTTTGAGAAGAAAATATTGTCTCGAGTTCATCTTTCGATAATGGTGAATCATCAATACTAATTAGTACCTGATCAATTATACTCATATTACCTCTGTGAACGCACAATATATAATAATGAGTAGTTTGTCAACACTTTGGACTGGTCCAATACATCGAGGACACTTTTTAGTTTGATAATGTTCTCTCATAATACTCTTTGGGAGTCAAATAGTTTAGCGCTTGATGGGGGCGGTAGGTATTAAACTTCTCCATCCAGAGTTTA
>Ga0210051_1000712_pt1 | contig 31930 bp, 32 predicted proteins | sample CryGey092014_all_FD_185464 | JGI IMG/M metagenome (GOLD analysis project Ga0210051, IMG submission 185464) | Groundwater microbial communities from aquifer - Crystal Geyser CG23_combo_of_CG06-09_8/20/14_all (SPAdes) (version 2) | ecosystem: Environmental > Aquatic > Deep subsurface > Groundwater...
GGGGGATGGGATTATCTGACGGAGTAGGATGAGAATAGGATTGGATAATCAACAGGGGACGGGTCCGTTATGAGAGCGAAACGTGTTTGAGAATCTTACCGATAAACTGGACGGCATCTTCCGGAAGCTGAAGGGGCGCGGACGTCTGGACGAGGAGAATATCCAGTCGGCCCTGAGGGAGATCCGCATGGCCCTGCTCGAGGCCGATGTGAATTTCCGGGTCGTGCGGGATTTCATCGACGAGATCCGGCAGCGGGCCGTCGGGCAGGAGGTCATAGAGAGCATCACCCCCGGACAGCAGGTGGTCAAGATCGTCCATGACCGACTGGTTGAACTGATGGGCGGGGTGAGCAGCCAGTTGAAATTCGGCAGCCGCATCCCGGCGCCGATCATGCTGGCCGGTCTTCAGGGTTGCGGAAAGACGACGACCGCGGTTAAGCTGGCGCGCCTGGTCGCCGCCCAGGGCAAAAAGGTTTACCTGGTCTCCGCGGACGTTTACCGGCCCGCCGCGATGGAACAGTTGAAGATTCTGGGTCGGCAGATCGGGGCCGGAATCTTCGATGCCGCCGGTTCGCAGGATCCGGTCGCGATCTGCGTGCAGGCCATGGAAGAGGCCAGACGGAACGGTTATGAGGTGATCATCATCGATACCGCGGGGCGGCTCGCCATCGATGCGGCGATGATGGATGAGCTCAAAAGAATCAAGACGTTGATCCATCCCGCGGAGATCCTCTTCGTGGCGGACGCGATGACGGGTCAGGATGCGGTGAATGTGGCGGGCCGCTTCGATGAACTCCTGGGGATCGACGGCGTGATCATGACGAAGATGGACGGGGATGCCCGCGGCGGCGCGGCCCTGTCGCTCAAGGCCGTCATCGGCAAACCGGTCAAGTTCATCGGCGTCGGCGAGAAGATCGAGGCCCTGGAGGTCTTTCATCCCGAACGCATGGCCTCCCGGATCCTCGGGATGGGCGATGTCCTGACCCTCGTGGAAAAGGCCCGGGGGGCGGTCGATGAACGGGAGGCGCGGGCGTTCGAGCAGAAGATCCGGAAGAATGAATTTACCTTGGAAGACTTTCGAAGCCAGTTGACCCAGATCCGGAAGATGGGGCCGCTCCAGGATATCCTCGGCATGATCCCGGGGATGAAAAAGATCAAGGCCCTCAAGGAGATGACGCCGGATGAGGGCGAGCTTGTACGGATCGGGGCGATCATCGATTCCATGACCCGCCGGGAACGGCAGAACCATCAGCTCATTGACGGCAGCCGGCGGAAGCGGATCGCGCGGGGCAGCGGGACGACCGTTCAGGACGTCAACCGTCTGCTGAAGAATTACAGCGAAATGCGAAAAATGATGAGGCGTATGACCCAGGGTGGGATAAAATCCCTGCGGAGGGGCAATTTCCCCTTTTAATGTGGAAGGAGATATGTTAGATGTTACAATCTGCAAAAAAAATTAATTATCAGGAGGTGATCGTTACTAGGATGGCGGTAAAAATGAGACTGACAAGGATAGGTGGAAAAGGCAAGCCCATTTATAGGGTGGTTGTGGCCGATTCCGAGTGCCCCAGGAATGGAAAATTCCTGGAAATATTGGGTAATTATGATCCGAACCCAAACCCCGCAACGGTGACCCTCAAAGAGGAGCGCGTCCGGCAGTGGCTTGCGAAGGGTGCAAAACCGACATTGACGGTATCTCAGTTGCTGGAAAAGAAAGGGATCAGGGTTTAGCTTTTTTGGGGACTGTGGAGGTTGTGACGATGAAAGAGTTGATCAAGTACATGGCTCAAGCTCTGGTGGACAACCCCGATATGGTCGAGGTCTCTGAAGTCGTCGGGGAGCAGACTTCCGTCCTGGAACTGAGGGTTGCCAAGGAAGATCTCGGGAAAGTCATCGGCAAGCAGGGCAGAACGGCCAAGGCGATGCGGACCATCCTGAGCGCGGCATCCACGAAGATTCGCAAGCGGTCTGTTCTTGAAATCATCGAATAGTTCCCCCATGGAGCTCATTGAAATAGGCAGGATTGTCCGTTCTCATGGTTTGACAGGCCGTGTGAAGGCGGTGTCGTATCTTGAATCGCCCGAGACGCTGCACGACGTCTCCGGGCTGTTTGTCGGCCGCAGCGTTCAGGATGCCGTTTTCGTTCCGCTCGTGGCCGTGCAAACAGGGAAGGGTTTTTTCATCCTGCAACTCAGCGGAGTCGATGACAGGGATGCCGCGGAACGGCTTCGGGGATCCTCGGTCTGGATTTCCTCCGAAAAAATAGTGAAACCCCCGGATGGCGAGTATTACTGGAACCAGATCATCGGGCTTCAGGTCCTGACCGAGGAAGATGAGATTCTTGGCCGGATTGAAGCCGTCTTTCCGACGGGGAGCAATGATGTGTATGTCTGCCGGGGAAGGGGGCGGGAAATCCTGCTGCCCGCCATCGAAGAGGTGGTCAGAAAGATCGATACGGAGCGCGGTGTCATGGTGGTCCGGCTGCTGAAGGGGCTTTAAAAGAATCATGATCCGGTTCGATATTCTGACCGTTTTCCCCGAGATGTTCGCATCTCCCTGCGGTTGCAGCCTTCTGAAGAAGGCCGCGGATCGCGGGCTCATCGCCATTCATCTGCATGACATCCGGGTCCATGCGGAAGACAGGCATCACATGACCGACGACGCGCCGTACGGCGGCGGCGGCGGCATGGTGATGAAGGTCGAGCCGATCGACCGGACCCTCCAGTCCGTTCCGGTGACCGGGGAGGATGTGCCGATCATCCTGATGACCCCCCAGGGCGAACGTTTCTGCCAGAAAACGGCGGAAGAACTGGCGGGACATCCGCAACTCATTCTGATCTGCGGCCATTACGAGGGGGTGGACGAGCGGGTCCGGACGCAGTTGGTGACCCGGGAGATCTCCATCGGCGATTACGTGCTGACGGGGGGCGAGCTGTCGGCCTTGGTGATCGTGGACGCCGTTTCCCGGCTCGTGCCGGGGGTGCTCGGAAATTGCGAATCCGCCTCATCGGACTCGTTTTCGATGGGGCTTCTGGAATATCCCCACTACACAAGGCCCGCCCAGTATCGAGGATGGGAAGTTCCCGAGGTCCTTCTTTCCGGGAACCACCGGGAGATCGAGGCATGGCGGCGAAGGGAGGCCCTCCAGAGGACGCGTATAAAGAGGCCCGATCTGCTCAACGAGAGGGCGTTGACGATCGAAGAAAAAAGATGGCTTGATAAGTAAAAACGATAACATAAAATATAAAACATAAAGTATAGGTTAAGAAGGAGTTTGCCGTTATGAATGTCATGGAAATGTTGGAAAAAGAGCAGATGAGGGGGGACATACCCGATTTCAATACGGGGGATATCATCAAGGTGTTCGTCCGGATTGTGGAGGGTCAGAAGCAGCGGATTCAGGCCTTTGAGGGGGTCGTGATCCGCCGGAGAAGGGGAGATGTCCGGTCCAGTTTCACCGTCCGGAAGATCTCCTATGGCATCGGTGTCGAGAGGACCTTTCCGCTTCATTCCCCCTCCATCGACCGGATCGAGGTGGTCACCCGGGGCAAGGTCAGACGTTCCCGGTTGTATTACCTGCGGAGTCTGAGGGGCAAGCAGGCCAAGATCAAGGAAGCCGGAAGGTCTTGACGCCTTCCGGGAATCACGCTGTGAGACCTTTGAAAGATACCCCACGTTGTCATTCCCGCGAAAGCGGGAATCCAGAAGGTCTTGAAAGGACTGGATTCCTGCTTCCGCAGGAATGACGATTTGCCAGGTTTCGGCAGAAATTCAAAGGTCTTGCCACAGGGTTGTGATTGCAGGCGGGGCGGGCACGAGGGATGAACAGCTTCGAACGCAAGGCCCAGGGGGGCGGTTACCGGTTTGTGGCCGGGATCGACGAGGCGGGTCGCGGTCCACTGGCGGGACCGGTGGTTGCCGCCGCCGTGATTCTGCCGATGGGATATGAACAAGGGGACACCTTGCTGCAAGGCGTCCCCATCACCGATTCCAAAAAACTTTCTCCCCGGAAACGGGAAAAGCTCTACGAGATCATCTTGCGGGACGCGGTTTCCGTCGGCATCGGCGTCGTCGAGGCGCCGGAGATCGATGCGGTGAACATCCTGCAGGCGACGCTCGCCGCGATGAAAGAGGCGGTTCTCGCTCTTTTGCCGTCTCCCGATTATCTACTGATCGACGGTCTGAACCGCATCAATCTCAACACGCCTCAGGAAACCATCATCTCGGGCGATTCTAAGAGCCTTTCCGTGGCCGCGGCGTCTATCGTCGCGAAGGTGTCGCGGGATCGGCTGATGGAGATGTATCACCGCCAGTTTCCGCAGTACAATTTTCTCCGGAACAAGGGATACGGCACCCGGGAGCACCGGGAGGCGATCCTCAAATACGGCCGTTCCAAGATTCACCGCCGCTCCTTCCGGGTCTCCGGAATCGACGATCTGCCGGTCAATGAAAAGCTTCAGCTCTGACTTTAGGGAAGTCAACCATGTCGCTCACGCGAATCTCCACGGGGAAAAGGGGCGAAGAACTGGCGGCGGCCTATCTTGCGGAAGCCGGTTATCGGATCATTGAACGAAATTACCGATGTCTTTTCGGTGAGATTGATATTGTGGCCGAGGAGGGGGAGACGCTGGTATTCGTCGAGGTCAAGAGCAGGCGCTCCGATGCGTATGGAGATCCGCAACTCGCCGTCGGTCATCAGAAGCAGAAGAAGATTTCAATGATATCGGTCCATTATCTTACGGAACGCCATTTGCACCACCGCTTGGCAAGGTTTGATGTCGTAGCGGTGAAGCTGCTGCCCGCAGGGCATCGAATCGAACTCATCCGGAATGCATTCGATTTGGCCTTCGGCTGAATATCAACATCCGTGATCTTTTCGCCAATGGTGGTGATGTTGAAGCGATCCATTTAAAAGTGCGTCAGGGGCGGTTTCCCGACCGGGTAAACATTGAAGCCGATATCGAAGCAGCGGCGGTGGTCCAGGATGTTCCGGCCGTCGAAGATAAAGGCGGGTTTGGCCATGCTGTCAAAAATCTTCTGGAAATCGAGATTGCGGTACAGGTCCCACTCGGTCAGCAGGGCGATGGCGTGGCAGCCTTCTGCGGCGCGGGATGGATCCTCGACATAATGGACCCGGCCCTCGATTCCGGTCAGGTCGGTGCGGGCGTTTTTCAAGGCCTTCGGGTCGGAGACGACGATTTCGGCCTGTTCCTCGAGAAGCCGCCGGGCGATGAAGATTGCGGGGCTCTCCCGGGTATCGCCCGTGTTCGCCTTGAAGGCGAAACCCCACAGACAGATCCTCTTCCCGGCCAGGGTGTTGAACATCGCCCCCAGCATGTTCCGGATGAAGCGCTCCTGCTGGTAGGCGTTGATCTTAACGACGCTCTCCCAGTAATCGGCAACCTCGTCGAGGCCGTAATGCCGGCAGAGGTAAACGAGGCTCAGGATATCCTTTTTGAAGCAGGAACCGCCGAAGCCGATGCTGGCGTTTAGAAACTTTGGGCCGATGCGGCTGTCCATGCCGACGGCCCGGGATACCTCGACGACATCCGCCTCCGCCTTTTCACAGAGGGCGGAGATGGCGTTGATCGAGGAGATCCTCTGGGCGAGGAAGGCGTTGGAAACCAGTTTGGAGAGCTCGCTGCTCCAGATGTTGGAGGTGATGATCTTCTCTTTCGGAACCCAGTTTGCGTAGATGTCCACCAAGGTCTGTCTGGCCTTCCGACCGCTGTCTGTTTCCCGTGAGCCGATCAGGATCCGGTCCGGCTTTTCCAGATCGTGGACGGCGGTTCCCTCCGCGAGAAACTCGGGGTTGGAAAGGATGTCGAAGCAGATGCCGTTCTCCCGGCAGTTCAGGATTCTTTCCATCGCGAGCGCGGTTTTCACGGGGAGAGTGCTCTTTTCGATGACGATCTTGGAGGATTCCGAAAATTCCAGAATCTGGCGGGCGGTCTTTTCCCAGTACTGGAGATCGGCGGCCATCCCGGCGCCGAGGCCAAAGGACTTGGTCGGTGTGTTCACACTGACAAAGATGATATCATTCTCCCGGATCCCCCGCTCGATTTCCGTGCTGAAGAAAAGGTTCCTGCCGCGCGTCGCCCGGACAAGCTCATCCAGCCCGGGTTCGTAAATGGGGAGGTTGTCGGAATTCCAGGCCGCGATCCGCTCGGGGTTGATGTCCACCACCGTCACCCGGCAGCGGGGGCATTGGGAGGCGATCATCGCCATCGTGGGGCCGCCGACATAACCGGCGCCGATACAGAGAATCCTCTTTTCCATCGTCATCGCATCCTCACAGAATTAAGGTTCGTCAGATCATCGTCCGGAAATAGGCGATGGTCTTCTCCAGTCCTTCGGAAAGCTGGATCCGGGGCTCCCAGCCCAATTTTTCGCGGGCCAGCGTAATGTCCGGCCGCCGCTGGATCGGATCGTCCTGGGGGAGGGGTTTGAAGATGATCCGTGAAGCGGAGCCCGTCATTTGGATCAGGGTTTCCGCCAGTTGCAGGATGGTAAATTCCCGCGGCGTGCCGATGTTGACGGGGCCGGTGAATCCCTCCGGGGAGTTCATCATCCGGATCAATCCCTCGATCAGATCGTCCACATAACAAAAGGAGCGGGTCTGGGAACCGTCGCCGTAAACGGTGATCTCCTCCCCCTTGAGGGCCTGGACGATAAAGTTGCTGACGACGCGTCCGTCATGAACCGCCATTCGCGGTCCGTAGGTATTGAAAATCCGGACGATCTTCACATCCACATGGTTCTGGCGGCGGTAATCCATCATCAGGCATTCGGCGGCCCGCTTCCCCTCGTCGTAGCAACTGCGGATCCCGATCGGGTTGACGCGGCCCCAGTAGCCCTCCTGTTGGGGATGGACCTCCGGATCGCCGTAAATCTCCGATGTGGAAGCCTGGAGGATCCGGGCCTTCACCCGCTTGGCCAGCCCCAGCGTGTTGATGGCGCCCATGACGCTGGTCTTGATCGTCTTGATCGGGTTGTGCTGGTAATGGAGGGGGGATGCCGGACAGGCCAGGTTGTAGATCTGATCGACTTCGAGGTAAATCGGGTTGATGATGTCGTGACGGATGCATTCAAAATGGGGATTTCCCAGCAGATGGCGGATGTTGTCCTTGCTGCCGGTGTAAAAATTGTCGAGGCAAAGGAGCTCCTCTCCCTCCGCGAGAAGCCTCTCGCAGAGGTGCGATCCAAGAAAGCCGGCGCCGCCGGTGATCAGAATCCGTTTCATGTCGTCTGTCCCTCAAAAGAGTAAATGAATCGATTGGATGCTTGCGTCCCCTACATGTTGTTGTCCGGGGTACTTTGTTTTTCTGGCATTTCCCCCGTTACGCTGCTATAAACCACAGAGCGATTTTATCTGTCAATCAAATTATCGTTCTTGCAACCCATTTTCGTGGGAAAGAACACGGTTTATGAGAAAAAACCTTCATCAACATGGGGAGGAAAGTCGGAAGAAGAGGGTCGAGGATCCGCCGATCATCGAAAAACTGACCGCCAAACCGGAAGCGGGCGAACCCAAAACAGCGGGGACGCTTTATGTGGTGGCGACCCCGATCGGCAACCTGGAAGATATAACCCTCCGGGCGATCCGTATTCTAAAGGGGGTCCGCCTGATCGCGGCCGAGGATACGCGACGGACACGGATTCTTCTTGCGAAGTATGGGATTTCCACGCCGCTGACCAGCCTCTATGACCAGAATGAGGCGAAAAAAAGCGGGCTTCTGATCGCGAGGCTGCAAAAGGGGGAGGACGTGGCCTATGTCTCGGATGCGGGAACCCCGGGGATTTCCGATCCCGGCTACATTCTGGTCAGGGAAGCCGTTTTCCTCGGGATACGGGTGGCGCCGGTCCCCGGGGCGTCGGCCCTGATCGCCGCACTCAGCGTCTCCGGTCTGCCGATGGACAGCTTCCTGTTCCTGGGTTTTCTGCCGTCCAAATCGACGCGGCGGCGGCAGTTGCTGACCTCGTTGCGGGATGAGAAAAGGACGCTCATCTTTTACGAATCACCGCATCGGCTGCTTGCGTCGATGAACGATATTGCGGCGCTGTTGGGCGAACGGGAGGTTGTTGTATCCAGGGAGATGACCAAGGTCTATGAGGAGTTTCTGCGCGGGCCGGCGGGCGATGTTCGGAACGGATTGGGAAAGGGGACGATTCGGGGGGAAGTGACCCTGATCGTTGCGGGCCGATCCGGGGAGGCCCAGGAGTGTTCTGATGCGGAGATTACCCGGCGTTGCGAGCAACTACGGAGGGAAGGAGGCAAAGAACCCTCCCGACGGGATCTGGCGGAGCGGATTGCGCAGGAAACCGGGGTTTCACGAAGGCGCATCTACAAACTCTTACTATTTTCTTGAACTGGCCGCAGAGCTGTGATAACGGACAGCGGCAAAATGGAGAACCGCGGACAAGGATAAAATCCGCGGGGAACCCACCGTTTTGACGGTAAGGCGAGGGAGGAACGGACGTGGCGGAAGGTTTATCCGGAGAGGACAGGGACCGGGTCATGATGATCGAGGGGCGTGTGCTGAAACCGGAGGACAGGATCCATGACCTTGTGGATATCCTCGACGCCGTATCCGGATTCCGGGAAGAAGCTCCCCGGGAGCGGCGGGACGGACCCGAAATCATCTATGATCTCGTTGATGTCGTTGATGTCGTCGAGGTCGTCGAGCGAAAACCGAGAATGGCGCTCGTCGATACGGGACTGCATGACGAGATCATGAAGCGGGCCCAGGAGATTGCGGAAAAGGTTGCCCGGGAGATCATCCCCGATATTGCCGAGCGCGTTATCCGCGAGGAGATCGAAAAACTGAAAAAAGGCGTATGAGGAGTTTCGCGCAATGAAAACCAAGACCCTGTTTCTGATAGCGTTTTTGTTTTTTTGTGGCTTCCCGCCGGCGGAGGCCAAACGGGTCGCAACGCTCGATATCGGGAAGGGTTCGGCCACTGTCAGTTTTCTGAAAGGTTCCGCCGAAATCCTTGAGCTGGGGAAGGGGCCTTGGACCTCCCTGAAACCCAATGATGCCCTGGAGGAGGGCGATCAGGTGCGTACGAAGGAAGGGGCGCAGATGGAACTCCTCCTGGCCGACAACAGCCGCCTGCGGTTTGCCGGCAATTCCGAGTTCAAGGTGGTCCGGATGGAGGCCGGCGCTCCCTCGGTCCCAAGGGATGTCAACGTCCACGTTACCCTCGGAAAGGTGTGGGCCAACGTTACAAAGACAATAGGGGCGAAGGGGAACTTTGCGGTCTCCTCTAATACGGCGGTTGCCGGGGTCCGGGGGACGGTCTATCGGATGGATGTCGAGCGGGACCGTTCGGCCCTGGTCCGGGTTTATGACGGGACGGTTCACGTCACCGGCGGCGGAAAGGCCGTGGAGGCGCCGAAACCGATCGGGCCGCCCACCCGGATTTTGGGACCGACGCCGATCCCCGGTCCGCACAAGGTGAGCATGGAGGAGTGGACGGTCATCATCAAGGCGATGCAGCAGGTGAGGATCGGCGCCGACGGGGTTCCGGAGAAACCGCGGGATTTCACGGAACAGGAAGACCGCGATGAATGGGTGGAGTGGAATAAAGCAAGGGATCGAGAAATCTGATTCCGGCAGGTACCGTTGAAGCATGAATATCCCGAATCTCATCACGCTGCTAAGAATCATTCTCGTACCGGTGGTCGTCATCCTGCTCATCCAGGGTTCTTTTTCCAAGGCGCTGATCGTGTTTATCGTCGCGGGCCTTTCCGACGCCCTCGATGGATTCCTCGCGCGAGTCCTGAACCAGCAGACCGCGCTCGGGGCCTACCTGGATCCGATAGCCGACAAGGCGCTTCTGGCCAGCGCCTTTGTAACGCTTTCAGTCCAGCACGTCATTCCCGGATGGCTCACGGTGATCGTCATCAGCCGTGATTTCATCATTCTGCTCGGGATCTCCGTTCTCTCCATCATGTCGTTTTCCGTGGAAATCCGCCCGTTGTTCATCAGCAAGATCACGACGGCCTTGCAGTTGACCACGGTTTTGCTGGCGCTTTTCGCCCGCTGTCTGCCGGAGGCGGTCCAGCCGCTGTGGCTCCATGCCCTCTACTGGGTGACCGCCCTCTTTACCATTGTTTCTGGTTTGCATTACATGGCGAGGGGCCTGAAGCTCATCAATCACGATACAAAAAAGTGATATTTGCCTTGACATCACTGTATTTTCTTGTTAGATAAAACGCCCTTTCCGAAGGGAAGACCATCTGTAGGCACGTAGCTCAGGGGGAGAGCGCCATCCTGACGCGGTGGATGTCCAGGGTTCAAATCCCTGCGTGCCTACCATTTAATTATCACGCCGCCCTCCCAGGCAGAAGGCGGGGTGTGCCGTACCCGTAATGGCGTACGCGGCAGGGGTCATGATGAGGGCATCATCGCATAGTGCTGATGCCCTTTCTTCGTAAGGAAGCTTTAAATATGACAGCACAGATAAAGATAACCCTGAAGGGTGGGGAAGAGGCTTTTTATCCGGCCGGAATCACCGTGAAGGAAACCCTCGCGGAAGCGGGCGGGGGAAAACTCCCTTCCGCGGTGGCGGCAAAGGTGAACGGCGTGACGGTTGACCTGAGTCATCCGCTGACCGGGGATGCCGTCGTCGAGCCGCTGGCCGCCGCCTCGCCGGAGGGTCTCTCGATCCTGCGGCACAGCCTGGCCCATGTCATGGCCCAAGCGGTTCAGGACTCCTTCGCCGGCGTTCAGGTGAGCATCGGCCCTTCCATTGAAGACGGGTTCTATTACGATTTCGAGTACACCGAAACCTTCACCCCGCAGGATCTCGAAAAGATCGAGGCGCGGATGCGGGAGATTGCCGCGGCCGATTATCCTTTCGAACGCCGTGAGGTTAGTCGCGAAGAGGCCGCCGACCTCTTCCGGCGTAAGGGAGAAAGTTACAAGGTCGAGCTGCTGAACGACCTGCCCGCGGAGGTGAGGACGGTCAGCCTGTACACCCAGAACGGCTATGTCGATCTCTGCCGCGGACCCCATCTCCCCTCGACGGGGATGATCCGCGCCTTCAAACTCCTCAACGTGGCCGGCGCCTACTGGCGGGGAGACGAGCGCAACAAAATGCTCCAGCGCATCTATGGGACCGGCTTCGCGACGCAGGAGGCGCTCGATGAACATCTGCGGCTTCTGGAAGAGGCGAAGAAGAGGGACCACCGCCGCCTCGGCCGCGAATTGGATCTCTTCCAGCTCAACGACGAGGTGGGTCCCGGGCTCGTCATCTTCCACCCGAAGGGCGCCATGCTGCGGACGATCATCGAGGATTGGGAGAGAAAGGAACACCTCAAGCGGGGGTATGACCTCGTCATCGGACCCCAGATCCTGAAGGTGGACCTCTGGAAGCGGTCCGGTCATTTCGATCATTACCGGGAGAACATGTATTTCACCGAGGTGGATGAGCAGACCTACGGGATCAAGCCCATGAACTGCCTCGCCCACATGCTGATCTACAGGTCAAAGATTCGCTCGTACCGCGACCTGCCGCTGCGCTATTTCGAGCTGGGGACGGTTCACCGCCATGAGAAGGCGGGGGTGCTGCACGGCCTCATGCGGGTGCGCCAGTTTACTCAGGATGACGCCCATATCCTCTGTACGCCGGGGCAGCTCAACGGCGAGATCCGGGCGATCGCCGATTTCGTCGGCTATGCGATGGGGATTTTCGGCTTCGAATATGAGGTTGAACTCAGCACGAGACCGGATAATTCCATCGGCTCCGATCAGGATTGGGAGCTCGCCACCCGCGCCCTTGAAGGCGCCCTCCGGGACAATGGCATGACCTACGAGGTCAATGAAGGGGACGGCGCCTTCTACGGGCCGAAGATCGACTTCAAACTGAAGGACGCGCTGAAGCGGAAGTGGCAGTGTGCAACCATCCAGTGCGATTTCACGCTGCCGGAACGGTTTGACCTGAGCTACATCGGCGAGGATGGCGAGAAGCACCGCCCGGTCATGCTCCACCGGGTGATCCTGGGCGCCATTGAACGTTTCATGGGGGTGCTCATCGAGCATCATGCCGGCGCTTTTCCGCTCTGGTTGTCGCCGGTCCAGGCGGTGCTGGTCACCGTGACGGAGAAGCACATCCCCTGGGGTGAGGAGGTAAGGAAGCGTCTCCTCGATGCGGGGATCCGGGTGGAGGGTGATTTCCGGAACGAAAAATTGGGCTACAAGATCCGGGAGGCGCAGATGCAGAAGACGCCTTTCATGCTCGTGATTGGCGACCGGGAAGCGGCCTCCGGTCAGGTTTCTCCACGGCAGCGAGATGGAAAGAACCTCGGTTCCATCGACGTGGAGGCATTCATCGACCTTGTGCGTGAACAGTGTGCACAATATCGATAGTTTATTTGATGTCTGGAGGTGACCCATCGCAAAGGATTTGAAGATCAACCGGGAGATCAGGGCCGTGTCGGTCAGGGTGATCGATATGGAGGGGAAGCAGTTGGGTGTCATTTCCCTGACGGATGCCCTGGCGGAAGCGGTCAAGGCAGGTCTAGATCTGGTGGAGGTATCGCCTACGGCCGCGCCGCCGGTCTGCCGGATCATGGATTACGGCAAGTTCCGCTACCAGCAGAGCAAGAAGGTTCAGGTCTCGAAGAAAAGCCAGACCGTCATCCAGGTGAAGGAGATCCGCCTGCGGCCCAAGACGGAGGAACATGACCTGGAGGTCAAGATCAAGCACGTGCAGAAGTTTCTGGAGCAGCACAACAAGGTAAAGATCTCCATGATGTTCCGGGGGCGTGAGATCGCCTATACCGATATCGGCCGGAAGATCATGGAGGATATCAAGAATACCCTCGCCGACGGCTGTGTGATCGATCAGCAGCCGAAACTGGAAGGGAGAAACATGATCATGATCGTCTCGCCGAAGAAGTGATGGGATCGGTCATGATGGGGTAAAGGAAGGGTAAAGGGGTAAGGGTAAAGGGTTTCGTGCCTGGGCCAGCGGAGGGCTCAGTATCTTAACAAAAGGGGTGATGGAATGCCAAAGATCAAGACACATCGGGGTGCGGCGAAGCGATTTTCCGTGACGGGAACGGGAAAGATCAAGAGGAGCAGGGCCAATACCAGCCATATCCTGACGCCGAAAACGACGAAAAGAAAGAGAAACCTGAGAAAAGCGACCATTCTTGACAAGACCAATGAAAAGGCGATCCGGAAACTGATTCCGTATCTGTAGATCGAAGAAAAGATGAGGAGATAAGCAATGCCGAGGGTAAAGAGGAGCGTGACGGCTCAAAAGAAGAGAAGAAAGATTCTCAAGGCGGCCAAGGGATTTTTGCTGTCCAGAAGCAAGCTGTTGAGAACGGCCACGGAGGCGGTCAGCCACGCGATGGCCTATGCCTACCGGGACAGACGGGTCAGAAAGCGGGAGTTCCGGCGGCTTTGGATCGCAAGGATCAATGCAGCCGCAAGGATGAATGAAATATCCTACAGCCGCCTGATCGACGGGATGCACAAGGCGGGCGTCGAGATCGACCGGAGCGTCCTCGCGGATCTGGCCGTTCATGAACCACGCGGATTTTCGGAGATCGTAACCATCGCAAAGGGTGAGCGGCAGGCATGACCGGCGAGTTGATGGTCCTTCGGGAACAGGCGGAGGCGGAGATCCAGCAGGCCGGAACGGAAGAGGCGTTCCAAGCCATCCGTACCCGCTATCTCGGCCGGAAGGGGTTGCTGACAGGGTTGCTCCGCAATATCGCAAATGTGGCGCCCGAGGACAGACCCCAGTTCGGCAAGGAGTGCAACGAGGTCAAGGAGGAACTTTCCGCAAGGATCGATGAGCTCCTTGCGGAACTCGCATCCTCCAACAAAGATGAGGTTCTCCTTGGCGAACGGATTGATGTCACGCTGCCCGGGAGGGGCGTCCGGCATGGGCGGCTCCATCCGGTCACGCAGGTGAGGGAAGAGATCTGCCGCATCTTTGCCGGTCTCGGCTTCTCGGTCGTGGAAGGGCCGGAAGTCGAACTGGATTACTACAATTTTGAGGCGTTGAACATTCCCAAGGACCATCCGGCGCGGGACATGCAGGACACCTTCTACGTCGAGGACAATATCGTCCTGCGCACCCACACCTCCCCGGTCCAGGTCCGGATCATGGAAAAGACGAGGCCGCCGGTGAGAATTCTCTCGCCGGGTCGTGTCTATCGCCGCGATTCGGATATTTCTCATACCCCGATGTTCCACCAGATCGAGGGCCTGCTTGTGGACCGGGGCGTCACCTTCGGCGATCTAAAGGGGGTCCTGACGATTTTTCTCAAGCAGATATTCGGCGAGGATACGGCGCTCCGCTTCCGTCCCAGCTTTTTCCCCTTCACGGAACCGAGCGCGGAGGTTGATATCCGGTGCGTCATCTGCAGCGGCCGGGGATGCCGGGTCTGCGGGCAGAGCGGCTGGCTGGAGATCCTGGGGTCGGGTATGGTCGATCCCGAGGTGTTCCGAAACGTCGGTTACGATCCGGACGAATTTACCGGTTTTGCGTTCGGGCTCGGTCTGGAACGGATTGCGATGCTCAAATTCGGGATCTCGGATATCCGTCTTTTTTTCGATAATGATATGAGATTCCTGGAACAGTTTTAATATGCAAGTCAGTTTGAAATGGCTTCGAGATTATGTGGATGTCGATCTTTCACCGGAAGAGCTGGCGGAGCGGCTCACCATGTCCGGTCTGGAAGTGGACTCCCTGAACCGCGTCGAACCCGCCTTCCGTGGGGTCCGGGTCGCCCGTATTGTTTCCATCAAGCCCCACCCTCATGCCGATCAATTGTCCCTCTGTGAGGTGACCACGGGAGATGCAACCTATCCCGTTGTTTGCGGCGCAAAGAACATCCACGCCGGGGATATCGTGCCTCTGGCGCAAGTTGGCGCGGCCCTGCCAAGCGGAGATCTCATCCGGAGCGTCCGGATTCGTGACGAGGTTTCTGCGGGGATGCTCTGTTCCGAAAAAGAGCTCGGAATCGGCGGCGACGCCTCGGGGATCATGCTTCTCCCGTCCGATTTACCTTTGGGAAAAGGGCTGGCGGAGGCGCTCGACCTGCGGGACGCGGTTCTCGATATCAGCGTGACCCCGAACCGGTCCGATTGTCTCTCCATCGTTGGCGTGGCGCGCGAAGTGGCGGCCATCACGGGGAAGACGCTGCGTTATCCGGTTGCCGTCGTCATGGAAAATGACGAGGAGGTCCGCGGGATCACATCGGTTTCCATCGAGGATCCCGATCTCTGTCCGCGTTACACGGCCCGGATCATAAAAAATGTCCGGATCGGACCGTCGCCCTTCTGGATGACGCGGAGGCTGGAAGCGGTCGGTCTCCGCTCGATCAACAATATCGTGGATGTGACCAACTTCGTGATGATGGAGCTGGGGCAGCCCCTGCACGCCTTCGATTTCCGCTTCCTTGCCGAAGGGAGGATCGTGGTCCGGCGTTCGCGTGCGGGCGAGACGTTCGTTTCGCTCGACGGAAAGGAGCGCACCCTGGGGGCCGATACGCTGATGATCTGTGACGGCGTCAAGCCGGTGGCCATCGGCGGGGTCATGGGCGGGCTCAATTCCGAGGTCAAGGAAGAGACGGGGACGATCCTCTTAGAGAGCGCCTATTTCAACCCCGTTTCCATCCGTCGGACCGCGCGCGCGCTGGCGATGGGAACCGACGCCGCCTTCCGTTTCGAGAGGGGGATCGATCCGGAAGGGGTTGTCCGGGCGCTTGACCGTGCGGCAGGGCTCATGGCGGAACTTTCCGGAGGAACGGTTTGCCGGGGGATGATCGATCAATACCCGGGAACCGTCGCGACAGTTAGAGACATTCCGCTGCGCGTGAAGCGTGTGGGGGATATCCTTGGGACGGCGGTTCCGGAGGACGTGATCGTCCGCATCCTGAAAAGCCTGGAGATGGAGATCGACCAGGACGCTAACGGAATCCTTCGCGTCACGCCCCCAACCTGCCGTGTGGATATCGCCCGGGAGATCGACCTCATTGAAGAGATTGTTCGGCTGTATGGTTATGACCGAGTTCCGCCGACCCTTCCCGCCATTTCGGTGAGCGCTGCCGGGAGGACCGACGAAAAAAGGAGGACGGAGGCGCGGGTTCGGGAGATCATGACCGGCGCCGGTTATACGGAGGTGATCAACTACAGCTTTATCCCGCCCGTAGCCGTCGACCAGCTCGGCCTGGATGCAGCGGACGAGCGGCGCCGTCATGTCCGGATCCGAAATCCGCTGTCGGAAGAACAAGCGGTGATGCGAACCACCATGGTTTACAGCCTGCTGTGCAATGCCGTGAGAAACGCCGATGTCGGCTGTTTTGACCTGAAGATCTTCGAGACGGGTCGGACCTTCATCGCGATGGGAGAGGGGAAGCAGCCGCGGGAACAGAACCGTGCGGCCTTTCTGATCACCGGCCGGCGCTATGAAGAGCGGTGGCATTTTTCGGATCTGCGGGCGGACTTCCATGATCTTCAAGGGTGTGTCGAGAATATCCTGGATCTCTTGCGGATACCCGCCCTCTCATTCCGGGCCGGCGTTCATGAGCCTTTCCTCCATCCGGGAAAATCCTGTGGCGTTTTCAGCGGGGAGGATCAGGTTGGATTTTTAGGCGAGATGCACCCGGATATTCTCTCCCGCATGTCGCTTGGGGACACCTTGCGGCAAGGTGTTCCCGTTATTGTGTGCGAGATCGATCTCGATTTGCTGACCGCAAAATATTCCGCGAAGACGACCTTCCGCGCCATCCCAAGGTTCCCGTCGAGTTCGCGGGATGTGGCCTTTCTGGTCCGCCTGGGGGTGGAGGCCGGAGAACTGCTCCGGACAGCGACGGATTCCGCTGAAGAATTACTTGAAAAAGTTAAAATTTTTGATGTATACGAAGGCAAAAATATCCCTGTGGGGACGAGGAGCTTGGGATTGCGGTTTTCATATCGCAGTGCGGACCGGACCTTGACGGATGACGAGGTGAATGAGGTCCATGCGCGGATTGTGAAGAAGATCGTTCATGCGTCGGGGGCGTCAATCAGATAAGAACGGATCAATCCATCGGAGGAGGCAGGAAATGACAAAGATCGACATTATTCAGGATGTGTACGAAAAGCTCGGATTTTCGAAGAAGGATTCGGCAAGGATCGTTGAGTCCGTATTCGATATCATCAAGGACAACCTGACATCGGGCGAGAAGATCAAGATTTCCGGGTTTGGAAATTTTGTCGTCAAGGAGAAAAAATCCCGGCGGGGGAGAAACCCCCAGACCGGCGCCGAGATCGCCATCTCGGCGCGAAGGGTGCTGACCTTCAAGTCAAGCCAGGTCCTTCGGAAGGCGCTGAACGATTAATCCGGACCGGTCCGCATTCTTAAGGCGGCGGACCCCATGCCGGGGACGGAACCCGGGACATCACTCATGATATTGGGATTGGATGATGGATAAGTCAATTCCCGATAAGTCCTTTTTCCGCATCGGCGAGGTCAGCAGATTATTGGGCGTGCAGCCCTATGTAATCCGTTACTGGGAGTCCGAATTCAAAACGATCCGACCGATCCGCACCCGTTCCGATCAGAGACTCTACCGACACCGGGATGTCGAGGAGTTGCTGACGATCCGGAAACTCCTCTATGAGGAGAATTTCACCATCAACGGGGCCAGAAAACAGCTCCAGCGGATGCGGGGCGAGGAGGCGGTCACGGGACGGGATCCGCGCGAAAAGTTGCTGGATGAAATCGAGAAGGGGTTGCGCCGGATCAGGGAAATCGTAAGTTAGATTTATGCCCGCGGGGTCAGCAAAAAAGGCCGATGGAAACCCTCCGGTTCCGATCGGCCTTTTCATGGTGAGCGAAAAGCAGCGTATCCCGCCGCTATTTCTTGTTTGCCCGTTTGGATGCCTTCAGCGGGTTGACCTTCTGCGTCGTTTCCTTGACCTCGAGCTTCAAATGGGTGGCCGTTGGGCATTTGCCGGTACGCCACTTTCCTGCCGGGTCCGGATAAACACGGCAGTACTTTCCCGTCGCGCATTCGATGACCTTGCCGCATCCCTCGCACTTGTCGATGATGGCATTGCAACTGCCCCCATTGAATCCGCAGCCTTTCTTCGTCATGAAGCCGCACTCGATGCCGTTTTTGATCGTCTGACAAATCATGGTTCTCTCCTCTTTGTTCTCTCTTCCGTGGTCGACTGGTTGAATTCAAAAAAACCGACCCGCTTCCAAAACCATCTTCATGGCCAAGTCAGGTCGGTCATTCCCTTTCCGTAAAGGCGTGCCTTGCTATCAGAATATAAAATGGATGTCAAGGAAAAAATGCAGATGGCTGCTGCGATGGAAATTATATTTATTACAACCGTTTGACGTACTCGAAATCCAAAGCGTTCCCATCATATCTCGCCGAAATCGCGAAAAAAACGGCTGCTTCTTGGGCGGCGAATAGATTGACTTTCACGGGCCATTCATGTTAGGCAACGCCATCAACGGGTGGCGGAGGCGGCCATTGCGCCTCTGTATGGACTTGAGGGCGGAGGGTTTAATCGCAGTTGAGCAAGGCGGTGCGCCTCCGATCCGCGAAAACGGACCCGGTCATGGCGGTTCTGATGAAAAGATCGACGCTGTTCAGCATTTTTATACGCTCACTGACCATTCAGGTTTCCTTCAACTTCCGGAGGATGCAGAACCTGGGCTTTGCCTTTGCGATGTTCCCGCTGATCGCTAAACAGCGGAAGGACCGGAAGGAGATGGGGATTTTTCTTGCGAGACACTTGCAGATGTTCAACACCCATCCCTACCTCGCCTCTTCGATCACCGGTTCCGTGGCCCGGATCGAGGAAACGGCGTGCACACTGGAGTCGGCGGAGGATCTGAAAAAGGCGCTCATGGGTCCTTACGCGGCGATCGGCGATTCCTTTTTCTGGGGGGCGCTCCGGTCATTTTCTGCCGTCGGGGCCGTGATCCTGGCTCTTGCGGGGACCCTGCTGGCGCCGCTCGCTTTTCTGCTGCTCTACACCCCCGCTCAACTCTGGGTTCGCGTGAAGGGGTTTCTCGAAGGTTACCGGTGCGGCCGGAACGGGATCGGTTTTATCCGGGCGCTGGATCTCCCGAAAGAGTCCATAAAGATCCGTTATCTTTCGCTTATTCTGATCGGTATCCTGGCGGCCGTGGCCGTCGATACCACCGGCCGTTCCTGGAACTTTTCGCCCGGAATGCCGGGCGGGGCGGTTGGATTGGTTTTACTCCTTCTTGTTTTTGCAGGGGTTCGCCTTGGTATCTCTGCGGTGAAGATCCTTTACGGAATGAGCCTCTTGTGCATGGCGCTCTCGATAGAGATATGGTAGCAATAGGAACGTTTGAAATTACGAACAAGCTGGGAATTCACGCCCGGGTGGCCGCCAAGCTTGTGGAAACGGCCAATCGCTTCCAGGCGGAAACTTTTCTGGAAAAAGACGGCGTCGAGGTCAATGGACGAAGCATCCTGGGAATTCTCACGCTCTATTGCCCCCAGGGAAGTCGGTTAACCATTCGTGTTGAGGGAGTCGATGCAGGGGAGGCGATGGCGGCCTTCGCCGGACTAATCGAGGCGAAATTCGGAGAGACGTGACGGCGGCAGGACCTTTCGCCGCTTTAAGTGGATATGCAGACAGAGGATAATCGATTTTATGGCGGATGATCAGAAGAAAACGTTTGTTATCAAGGGAATCGGTGTTTCGCCGGGCATCGTCATCGGCAGGGCCTATCTTTTCGACCGCCAGGATGCGCAGGTTCCCTTTTACAACCTTAACGATCCGGGCCTGATTTCCGCGGAGGTCCAGCGTTTCCGCAAGGCCCTGCGGGAATCGGAAAAGCAGCTCCTCGAGCTGAAGAACAAACTCGGCGATCTGGGCGGCGGCATGGAGCCGCTTTACATCATCGATGTCCACATCATGATCATGCGGGATCGCAAATTCATCGACCGCACGCTGAAGAACATCCGGGAGATGTCTGTAAACGCCGAATGGGCGGTCCGCATGACCGTGGACAAATACCGGGAGATCTTCGACCGGATGGAGGACGACTATCTCCGGGGGCGCATCAGCGACATCCAATATGCCGGGCAGCGGATTCTCACGAATCTCGCAGGAAAGGGACGCGCGGCCATCGACATGGGGGAAGGGGTCGTCATCATTGCCTCCGACCTGTCGCCCGCCGATACGGCGCAACTAAAGATCGACCGGGTGCTTGGATTCGCCACCGATGTCGGCGGAAAAACATCCCATACGGCGATCGTGGCCCGGTCGATGGCGATCCCGGCCGTGCTGGGTCTGGAGAGCATCACCCGGGCCGTCCGGACCAACGATGATATCATCATCGACGGTTCCGCCGGCGTCGTCATCGTCCATCCCGATCCGGAGATCCGCAAACGCTACGAAGAGAAGAAAAGGCTCTACGAGAAGGCCCAGGACGATCTGCTGGATTGCGCCCGTCTGCCGGCGGTGACAAAGGACCATTACGCTGTGGAGATCGGAGGCAATATCGAGTTCATCGAAGAGATTCCCTCCGCGATTCTTCACGGCGCCGACGGGATCGGGCTTTACCGGACGGAATTCATCTACATCAATCGGGAGCAACTGCCCGACGAGGAGGACCATCTCGCCCATTACCGCTCCGTGGTTGGGGTCAAGGGGCTTTCCTGGGCGACCATCCGCACCTTCGATCTGGGCGGCGACAAGTTCTTCCTGGACAAGAAGCTTTCCCGCGAGCTGAACCCGCAGCTTGGACTTCGGGCCATCCGCTTCTGTCTGAAGGAAGTGGAGCTCTTCAAGGTTCAGCTCCGGGCCATCCTCCGGGCGAGCGTCCAGGGAAAGCTCCGGATCATGTTTCCGATGATTTCCGGGATCGAAGAGATCCGCGAGGCCAAACGGATCTTTACCGAGGTGAAAAACGAGCTGCTGGCCAAGGGGACGGAACTGGGAAAGGAGATCGAAATCGGGATCATGATCGAGGTCCCGTCCGCGGTGATCGTTGCCGAGGAGCTGGCCAAGGAAGTGGATTTCTTCAGCATCGGGACGAACGACCTGATCCAGTATGCGCTGGCCATCGACCGGATCAATGAGCGGGTTACCTACCTCTACGAACCCCTCCACCCGGCCGTCCTGCGCCTGATCAAACAGGTGGTGGATATCGGGCACAAGGCGGGAATCCGGGTGGCGATGTGCGGGGAGATGGCGGGGGAGCCGGCCTATACCATGATCCTGCTGGGGCTGGAACTGGATGAGTTGAGCATGAATCCGCTGGCGATCCCGCGGGTGAAGAAGATCATCCGGGGGGCCACGTTGAAGGAATCGAAGGCGCTCCTGAAGAAGGTGATGACCCTCTCCTCCACGTCGGAAATCCGATCATTTGTCGGAGCGGCGATGCGCAAACGGTTTCCCGAAGATTTTCCGGTGAACGGTCCGTGAAAACGGAAAATGGGTCAGGGGTAAAGGGGCGATTTTCATGCGGTTGAAGAGATACACGGTTGTTCTGCAAACATTTTCGGCGATGGGGAGGGCCTAAGAGAGCATGTCCATCCTGTCGGCTATACGGGGACACCTTGCCGCAAGGTGTCCCCTTTGGACAACGGAAATCGGCATCTACCATGCGGGGAGTCTGTATCGGGAGGAGAATTTTCCCCTTTACTGGCTGGTCCGGAAGGTTCTCTCGAAGGTCCTGGTCTCCGATGAGACGGCGGAAGGGCTGAAATCCCTTGCGGAGAAGGGCGTCGTCGTCTATGCGCTGAAGAACAAGAGCCAGCTCAACAGCTTGATTCTCCGCGAACTCTCCATGCGGAAGGGGATTCCCCCGCCCGTTTACTGCCACGGCATCAATATGATCACCTGGCAGCCGTATTCGCTGGCCATCCGGGTAATCCTGTCTCATCTTTTCCACCGGATCTTGAGGAAAACCGTTGTCCATTCTACCAGGATGGATTATCTGAAACAGCTCACACTGGCGGGAAAGACCTCCATCATCCACCTCGGGGAGTCCGAACTCTTTGAAAACCCCTTTGTCGAGGAGACCCTTTACCGGTTGCTGGAGGCGCAGGACGCCTCCGCCGTGCCGATCTATCTCTGTCCGGAATTGATTACCTATGGGAGGAGGCGGGAGAAGGAAGAGGAGAGCCTGATCAACATCTTCTTCGGTCAGAGCGACACAACGGATCCCGTGCGCCGGGTGATCACCTTCCTCCGTTATTCCAACATGGCCTCCGTCATCTCCGCCGAACCGGTCAATCTCGCGGAGTACATGAGAGCCGGCGGCGATCGCCCCCGGAAGGAGTTGGTCCGCCAGCTCCGGGAGGAGCTGATCGCGCGGATCGACGAGGAGAAGATGACCATCGTGGGGCCGATTCTGAAGTCCCGGGAAGAGATCATCAGCATGGTTCTCCGGGACAAGGTGCTGGTCTCTTTCATGGAGGAGATGGCGGCGAAGGCGAAAAAAGGCAAGCGGGATGTAGCGGCTGTCCGGAAAGAGGCGAGGAAATACTTAGAGGAGATCGCCTCCGATTACAGCGAAATCTTTATCGAGATCTGGGAAAAGATCCTTACGTGGGTCTGGAACAACATCTACGACGGCGTGGTGGTGGATGGCGAAGGCATTGCGAAGATCCGGCAGGTATCCAAGAAGATGCCATTCGTCATTATCCCCTGCCATCGGAGCCATTTCGATTATCTTCTGCTATCCTACAGCTTTTACAAGAACAACATCCAGATGCCGTTCGTGGCGGCCGGGACCAACCTGACCTTCTTCCCGATGGGCTATATCTTTAGGAAATCAGGGGCGTTCTTTCTGCGGCGGAGCTTCAAGGGAAACGAACTCTACGCCGAGGTTTTTGCCCGGTACGTCAAGGTTCTTCTGCAGGAGGGGCTGCCGCTGGAATTCTTCATCGAGGGGGGGCGCAGCCGGACGGGAAAGATGGCGATGCCCAAGTACGGGCTCCTCTCCATGATCCTTCAAGCCTATCAGGAAAAGGCGTGCGACGATCTCGCCGCGATTCCCGTCTATATCGGTTATGACCGGGTGATCGAGGAAAAGGCCTATCTCGAGGAGCTGGGCGGCTCTCCCAAAGAGAAGGAGAAGACGACCGACATGATCCGGAGCGGCAAGCTGCTCCGGAAACGGTACGGACGCGTTTACATGAATGTCGGGGAACCGATTCTCCTCAAATCCTACCTGGCCGCTCAGGAAAAACCCTTAGAGGAAATGACGGTTGCGGAGCGGCAGGGTCTCTACCGCCGGATCGGTTACACGATCGTCCGGGCGATCAACAAGGTGTCCGTCGTAACCCCTTTTGCGCTGACCGCATCGGGGCTCCTCTGCTATGACCGTCGGGGAATCGCGCTCAGAGAGCTCCGGGAGGTTCTGGCGCTGTTTTTCGATTACCTCTCTTCCCGCAAGGTCTTGTTCGCGATGACCTTCGCCGACCGGGACAAGGCGGTGACGGAGGCATTGAACCTCTTCGATCAGTCGGGGCTGATCTCCCGCATGGGGGCGGAGGAGGACGAGGAAGAGGAGGTCGAGGAGGTTGTCTATTCGCTCGGGGACGAGAAACGGATGAACCTGGAGTACTACAAGAACAACATCCTCCATTATTTTCTCCCCGTCAGTTTTGTAGCGACGTCTGTTCTGGCAACCCCTGAAGATATGCTGCCGTTGAACCGGATCCGTGACGACTATGCTTTTTTCAAGCGCCTCTTTCGGCATGAATTCATTTTTGACGATCAAAAAGATGATCTGGAGGAGGTCAGGGAGACTCTCTCCTATCTCCGCGACCGGGGAATGATCGCCGGTTTCGATCGGGAAGAGAAGCCCTGGATCGAGGTAAAGGGCCGGGGCAGGACCAATCTCCTCCCCTTCGGGGGGCTCGTCCACAACTATATGGAATCCTACTGGGTGGTCGTCCGGGGATGTTACTATCTCCGGAAGGGGCCCAAGGCCGAGAAAGACTGGCTGAAGTACATCCGGGGGCTGGGGGCGAGGATGTACCGGAAGGGAGAGATCCGGAGGGCGGAGGCGCTGTCCCAGTCCAACTACGAGAGCGCCATCCGCTACCTGGAGGATGTGAACATCATCTCCGTGACGGAAGTGTCTGAAAAAGAAGACAAAAAATTTACCAAACGCTACGCCTTGACGGAAAACAAGGTGCAGATGGAATCCCTCCGCCGCCGGCTGTTCAAATTCCTGTAAACGATTTTATTTCCTGGATGGGGACACGATGCGGCATCATGTCCCCATGGAGTAGAGCGCGGATCTCCCCCGGTAAACAGCGGCGTCTCCGAGTTCCTCCTCGATCCGCAGAAGTTGGTTGTATTTCGCTAGCCGCTCTGTCCGGGACATCGATCCGCTTTTGATCTGCCCGCAGTTCGCCGCGACGGCGATGTCGGCCATGCAGGTGTCCTCGGTCTCTCCCGAGCGGTGCGAGATCACCGTCGTGTAACCCGCCTCGCGGGCGCACTGGATCGTATCGAGGGTTTCGGTCAGCGTGCCGATCTGATTCAATTTGATCAGGATGGAGTTCGCCACGCCAAGCGCGATCCCCTTTTCCAGCCGTTTCCGGTTCGTCACGAAGAGGTCGTCGCCAACGATCTGGACCTTGCCGCCCAGGGTTTCCGTCAGAAGTTTCCAGCCGTCCCAGTCATCTTCGGCGAGGCCGTCCTCGATCGAGACGATCGGGTATTTCTTCACCAAACCGGCGTAGAAATTGACCATCTCCTCGGCGGTCCGTTCGGGTTTCTTCTCCGCGGCCAGGATGTACTTCCCCTTGACGTAGAAGGAACTTGCTGCCGGGTCGAGGGCGATGGCGCAGTCTTTTCCGGGCTCATAGCCGGCCTTTTCGATGGCAGTGGTGATCAGGATGAGCGCCTCCTCGTTCGATTTCAGGTTGGGCGCAAAGCCCCCTTCATCCCCGACGGCCGTGTTGTAACCCTTGGCCTTGAGGACCGCCTTCAGGTGGTGGAAGATCTCGGCGGTCATCCGGAGCCCCTCGCGGAAGGTTTCCGCCCCTACGGGCATCACCATGAACTCCTGGATGTCCATGTTGTTGTCGGCGTGCTGTCCGCCGTTGAGGATGTTGGCCATCGGCACCGGAATGTCGCGGGCGATGATGCCGCCGATATACCGGTAGAGGGGAATCGCCAGCGCCGCAGCGGCGGCCTTCGCGCAGGCGAGCGAGACGCTGAGGATCGCGTTTGCGCCCAGGACGCCCTTGTTGTCCGTGCCGTCCAGCGCGATCATCTCGGCGTCGATCTCCCGCTGGTTCTGACAGTCCATCCCGACGATCTCCGGCGCGATTTTGTCGAGGACGTTGCTCACGGCCTTCAGGACGCCCTTGCCGAGGTACCGCTTCTTGTCCCCGTCCCGGAGCTCCAGCATCTCATGCTCGCCGGTCGAGGCGCCCGAGGGCACGGAAGCCCTTCCGGTGATCCCCGATATCAGGGTCACCTCCGTCTCCACGGTTGGATTGCCGCGTGAGTCCAGGATCTCCCTGGCGTTGATGTTGATGATTTCCGTCATAAATGCCTCCTTGGGATGGGGTTTATGCTATCATTTTTCAGAAAAGATGGTCCTGGGGCTCCACCGCGGGTCGGATCATGCGGCTCTTGCGGCTTCTATTATACCCATGGATGCGGTTTTTCAAGGCGAATGTTGGCGCGGGGAAGCGAAAGTTTCTTGATATGATGTTCGATGTCGGATAGAATCCCATGCGATTGAGGACAGAATGGCGATGGCGGCGGCAGGTGGGGAGCTGCTGCCGCGCGATGGTGGAAAACGGAAGGACAGGAAAAACAGTGGCAAAGAAGGAAACAGGGGAAAAGCCCATCTGTCAGAACAAGCGGGCCCGGATCAACTATTTCATCGATGAGACCTATGAGGCGGGCATCGCCCTCGTCGGAACAGAGGTGAAGGCGCTCCGGGACGGCCGGGCGAACCTCAAGGACAGCTACGCCCTTATCAAGGAGGGGGAACTCTTCCTCTATGATGTGCACATCAGCCCCTATTCGCACGGCAACCGGGAAAACCACAACCCGCTGCGCGTCCGCAAACTGCTCATGCACCGACAGGAAATCAAGCGGCTCTACGGCAAGTCCCAGGAGCGGGGCCTCGCCCTGATTCCGCTCCGGATGTACTTCCGCAACGGGAAGATCAAGGTGGAGATCGGCATCGGCCGCGGGAAGAAGCTTTACGACAAGCGGGAGGACATCAAGCTCAAGGAGGATCGCCGGGCGATGGAGCGGGGGATGCGGGCGAAGAACCGGGAAGGATGACGACCAATTCAGACCGGCGACCGGAAAGGCGTCCGGGAAGTAACATTTAGTAATCGTTTGAGAATTAAGGTGATATTTGACAGGGAAGGGGATGCGTCCGAGATCTCCGCTTGACTTGAACGAAGAAAAAAGGTAGAAGCAAACCAGTTCATTCACAAAAGTTTCACCATCCACGGGGGCGTCACGGTTTCGACGGGGATATGTGAAGCTGCATAAGCGTACCGAGGTTCCTGCAGGCCTCGTTAAACAGGCAGGACAATATAATCGCAGACAACTACGATTACGCTTTAGCCGCTTAGTCGCGGCTAACGTCTCCCCGATTTCGCCTGTCGGGTCGGTTTGGGGGCGTCATACGGGCAGGATAACCGCTTTCCCACTCCTGGGGGGAGAGGGGCGAAAAGCCATAAAACAGGATAGCGAAAGAGGGATCCTGCTTCCGGGAGCCCTCAGGGGCGAAACTCAAAACAGAAGATACGTGCGTAGAAAGTGCAGCGGAAGATTTCCGGACGCGGGTTCGACTCCCGCCGCCTCCACCATTAAGTCATTGTAATATTAATAAGTTATCTGGTGACAGCAAGCGCTGGCGTGATCTTTTACCAATAGAGCCGGCTCTTGTCACCACGGCTTGTGTCGTCAATGAAATTGCCACTTTTTTCAACAGCCGCAACCGGCACGCCAAAGCCGTCGAAATCATCAGCCGCCTCAAGAGCAGCTCTTCGGTGCAAATCGTCCATGTCCATCAATCAAAAATAAAATGCCGGTTGGAGCTGAATGAGCGATCCGTCATTGAGCCAGTCCATGAAAAGGAGAATCCTTCATATCGACATGGACGCCTTCTTTGCCGCTGTCGAGCAAAAAAGGAGACCGGAGCTCGAAGGAAAACCCGTTGTCATCGGCGGTCAGGGAGATCCATCCAAAAGGGGCGTTGTCTCTACCGCCAATTACGAAGCCAGAAAATATGGCGTTCACTCCGCCATGCCCATGAAGACCGCATACAAGCTGTGTCCTCATGCGGTATTCCTTCCCGTTGACTACGAGGCTTATTCATCCGCTTCCGTAAAATTCAAAGAAGTTCTCCGAACCGTCAGCCCGATTATGGAAGATGTCGGCATTGACGAGGCGTATCTGGACGTTACGGATATACCGGTCGCCAATGAAGAGATCACAGCGCGGATCAAGGCCGGGATCAAAGAGAAGACAGGCCTCACCTGTTCCATTGGCATTGCGTGCAACAAACTTCTTGCCAAGATTGCCTCAGACATGCGGAAGCCGGATGGGGTCACCGTTCTGATGGAGGCCGACGTTGAAACGAAGCTTTGGCCGCTGCCCGTCAGAAAATTATACGGCATCGGTCCAAAAACGGAAGAACACCTGAAGGGCATCAACATAGAAACCATCGGACAGTTGGCCGCATTGCCTCTGGAAAAGCTGTTGGAGCACTTCGGCAATTCTTACGGTCAATACCTTTATGAAGCGGCCAGAGGCATGGATGAAAGCCCTCTGGTCACTCACTGGGAACCGAAATCATTCAGTCGTGAGACCACTTTTCAGGAGGATGTGAGGGAGTGGCAGGTGATCGCCAGAACACTCGCCGATCTTTCAAAAGATGTCGTTGAAGATATGCAGGGACATCGGTATAAGGCAAGAACGATCGCCATAAAGATCCGTTTCAGCGATTTTGAGACATTCACGAGGGCGATGACGATCCCGGATTATACCGATTCTGAAGAAGAGATCAGAAAAACCGCATTCGCCTGCCTTAAAAGGATTGAGCTCAAAAAGAAGGTCCGGCTGGTGGGTGTGAGGGCCAGTAATTTGATTGCCTTATAGGCCTGTGGCATAAATATCATTGAGGGACTGCCGGGCTTCCTGATAGATCCTGGCGGAAAGCCAGAGTGATGAGGCTTCAAGATCGTTTAACGCCTGCTCCGTTAACCGCAGGGGCCTCTTTGATGGCCCAGGCGATGTCTTCCCGGGCGAAGCGCTCCATCAGGTCAACCCGGTTGCGACGGACAAATTCCGACATGGCCGCCAGGACGACATCCGGCTCGGACAGGAAAAAACCGGACTGGACATAATCATGGATGCGCTCGGCCAGATGGTCCGGTACGGTGATCGATAGCGTTTTCACGAGCGGTTACCTCCCTTCTTCCAAAATATTATATTAACTTCTTTATCATTTTTTGTTGTCATTCGCAAGCCCCGCCGAGCAATCCAAACAAAATCCGCAGGAATCAGGTTTTTCTCTTCACCACACATGGCACTTTCAACGTTTGCTGAAAAGCCACTCTTTGGTGAAAATCACGCAATATCGATCTTGCCACGGTGGTTGACGGTTCAAAGGTGTAAGATTTCCACGTTGCCCCATTTTGAACGAAAATATTCGGCAACGAGCCTTCGATGGCATTGCACGGGCTTTTCCTCACTGCACAAGAGGCATGCCTCATTCAGCAGTTCCGGGGTTATTTCCCTTTCAACCTTTCTTGCGGAAAGCAATGCCAAAAAGTCCCTCTCGTAAGACAACCAGCTTCCCTTGTTCTTCTTGAAAGCGTCCAGTATCTGCTGCGTCGGCGCCAGGTCCGGACGATGGTGATAATCGATTCCGCCGATCGTCCGGAGGAAATAGCGGAGATCATCCCTTTTGGCGAACCCGGCCAGTTGGGAGACGTTGTTGAGTCGGATGTCGATCACCCGCTTGACACCCGCCCGGATCAAACGGGTAAAGAACTCCTCTGCCGTCTTCTTGGTGAAGCCGATGGTAACTATCTTAACCTGGCTCATTATGTCCCCTGTCCTTCCTCCAGCGTATAGGCGACCTTTTCACCCTGGAGGTCATACGCCCGCTGGATTTGATCCGCTTCGGCGGAAAAGAGATCCGCGGGATCGATTTTCAACTGCTTCATGAGTCGCATCTCTGTGTCCCGATTGTCTTCCAGAGAGCCGTCTTCCAGGATATGCCGGATAACAATATCATCCCCGCGCAGATTCCGGCAGATCAGGAGCATCCTGTGACACGTGAGCGGATCCTTCTCGGCGCACATGAGCGCAATGCGATGGGTCGTCATGCCCTTCCGCAGCCGGCCAAGCCCCTGCTGGAAGATCTCCTTGCCGGCAAGGCGGTTGTATTGAACCTTTCCGTTTTCGTAGCAGGTCGGATCGGAGCTTCGCGGACCCAGTTCCGCACCCAGGTAGAGGTAAATGATGCGATGTCCCGCCAACGCATCCTTCAGCGATTCGCGGTTGAACTGGGGCGTGTAACGGCTGTAGGGGCTGGATCGGACGTCGCAGAGGGCGGTGACGCCATGCATCTTCAGCAGGTCCACAAACCGCTCAACGGAATGAATCGAATGGCCGATTGTAAAAAGTTCTAACATTTACAAACCTTATCATTCTATAGTGATCACGGCGGCGACCAGTTTATAACAATAGCCGTTGAAAGGCTCGCCCAAACTGACCGTCAGATAAAGATCCTTGTTGATCAATGGGTATTCGCCATGGTCTTTCATGAGATACGTTCTTTCGATGCCGGGATCGGTCACCGAAAGGAGATAAGAGGTATCACGATATGCGAACCTGGCGCGAACCTTATTTCGTCCATCCAGATCGTCTGACACTATAAGGGTAAAACCGGCCGGCCGGATCAGGTAGAGCGACGGTTCGTTTGCCTCCTTAACAGTCTCTTCGGGCACGCGGTCGTTCACGCCGTTTGTGCTGTGAAAACCCGTCAGCCAGAGGCTATTCACATCATCCGCCAGATTGGGTAAGGCATCAAGGGATAATTTCCGTTGCCAGGTCCAGGGGCGTTTTTCTGCAATCAGGACATTTTCCTTCTGGTAGGGATGAAGCGCGGCGCCTTCGGTCTCGATAGTGATGATATCCATGCATTGCGGAATATCCCCGTTGTTCATTCGGATTTCTCTCGTAGAAAGTTCGCCGGTTTCCTGCCTGCTGACCGGACGGAGCCACGGTCCGACTTTTCCCTCCGCCCATTCCTTGCCCGCCAGGCAGTAGCCGCCGTATTTCCGGGATGCGGCCAGGCAGACAAAGGTTTTTTGATCCTCGGGATGGTTCTGATCCCGACATAGATGGTGCAGACGGAGAAGCTTCAGCTCCTCGTAAGGGATAGTCCCGTTCAGATCATCAAAAACGGGGCGCAGCCGTTCCGTTCCCAGACGGGCGAAGGATGATAATGCCGATTGCCGCTGATCCTCCGTCAAACTGGAGTTCATCAGAAAATCGTTCTGCCGGAGGGGATGGTTTTCACACAGGCACTGGTAGAGATGGCTGAGTACCGTGTCGCGCCGGATGTTGAAATCCCCCGCCAGTTGTTCGATGGTGCAGCCCTGGTTGAAGCGTTCGCCGATGACAAGATGCCGGCGCTTGCCGCTGTCGGCTGGGGGAATGGGCGCGGGCTCTGCCATTGGGGCCGGTTTCTGTCGTTCCGGGATCTGGTGGGTCTGGCAATGCTCCCGGATGATATCCAGGAAGATGTCGCCGTATTTTTCAAGTTTTCTCGTGCCGATCCCGTAGATCGCCGATAAACTTTCCCGGGTCCGGGGGTAATAGAGGGCCATTTCCCTTAATGTCCGATCGTGGAAGATCGCGTAGGGGGGAAGGTTCGCCTGATCGGCGAGTTCCTTCCGTTTTTTCCGGAGGGTTTCAAAAAGGTCGGGATCAAAGGTTACCGCTTCACCCTCCCGCTGCCTGAGAACCCCGCCTTTGTCTTTTTTGGCCTCCTCCACTCTTCCCAAGACGGCCTCTGTCCCGCGCAGGACCCCCCATGCCTTCGGGGTCAGTTTCAGCGATCCGTGCTCATAGTTGTAAAGCAACAGGCCCTTCTGGATCAACTGACGGGCGATGTGGCGCCATTGCTTTGCGGAATAGGCCGTGCCGATTCCGTAAGTGGAGAGCTCCTCGTGTCCAAATTTCAAAATCTTCTGGGAATTTGAGCCCCGCAGGACATCGACGATATGGCCCGCGCCGAAGATTTCGCCGGTCCGTTTGACGCAGGAGAGGAACATCTGCGCCGGGATGGTGAGATCGACAAGTTCCTTTTTCCCTTCCCCCAGCCGGCAGTTGTCGCACATGCCGCAACGGTCCGGAACGTCGGTTTCGCCGAAATAATTCAACAGGGGGACGCGGCGGCAGAGATCCGTTTCGGCAAATCCCAGGAGCTGGCTCAGCAGGATATTGGCCGTCCGCTGTTCCTGCTCCGTTTTTTGTCCGATGAAGAACTGAATCTTTTGAATATCCCCATAGCCGAAGAGAAGAAGACAATGGGCGGGGAGACCATCCCGTCCCGCCCGGCCGATCTCCTGGTAGTAGTTGTCGATGCTCCCGGGCAGATCGTAATGGATGACAAACCGGACATTGGGCTTGTTGATCCCCATGCCGAAGGCGATCGTCGCCACGATGATCCGGATATCGTCGCGGCTGAAGCGCTCCTGGTTCTCCGTGCGCTCTTTTTCCGACAGACCTGCATGGTAGGGTTGGACGGAATAGCCCTTCCGGTGGAGGACGGAGTGAAGATCGTCCGTCTGCCGGCGGGTGGCGCAGTAGATGATTCCCGATTCGTTGGGGTACTGCTTGAGCAAGGTCAGCACCTGGTCGAGGGGATCGGTCTTCGGGGCCACTTCAAGAAAAAGATTCGG